>JACCEB010829560.1_pt1 | contig 63626 bp, 62 predicted proteins | sample 7454761 | NCBI WGS metagenome assembly JACCEB01 (sample SAMN15323454, study PRJNA562643) | freshwater metagenome | isolation source: river surface water | place: USA:Blue River Watershed | collected 2017-08-18
ATTATTAGATTATTAGATTATTAGATTATTAGATTATTAGATTATTAGATTATTAGATTATTAGATTATTAGATTATTAGATTATTAGATTATTGCTGAGTACGAGAAAAATTAAATTTTCCCACTGTACGCAACTTTTATAATTATAATCAAAGATTATAATTATAAAATTGCCTAAAGTGCGAATCTTATAAAAGTCCTAAACGGACTTTTATAATTTCGCACTATACACTAATATTTCATTATCATAACCAACTAAAGATAATGGTTTTATTGTTTTTTTAAGTTGTTCTGGTATTGATCCATAATGTTTTTTAATCCAATCACCAATCATTTTTTCTGGATCTTCATCTATTAAGTCTATTTTTGGAAATCTTAAAATATTATCATCAACCATCATTAACATGTGATTTAATGATGTATCTTCTTCTGTAAATTTTTTATTTTGTCTTGCAAATATAAATTGTTCTTGTGCACAAGCATATGATTGTGCGGATTCTATGCTTGTATCTATTAGTTCTAAATTTTTATATTTACTTTTTATTTTATTATATTTAAATAATATAGGTACATCTAATCTAGTTACTAAAAAATTTTTATTTGGATCATTACATGTATTTTGTAATTGATTAGAAAATGTTTCTAAATTTTCTTTGCTTCCGATGATTACTAAATATATGTAATCAGCTGATATCTCGACAACTGTTTGTTTACTAATTTTGTTCTTACTTTTACTCACCATTAATTAGTACTATTATTATAATATTAAATTTATAAAATAAATAATTAAATTAACTTATAAATAATTAAATTAACTTATAAATAATTAAATTAACTTATAAATAATTAAATTAACTAAAAAAATAAAAAAGATTTAAGAATATATGTACCTATATAAATCATATTAAACATGGCTACTCAACAAACTGAAAATGTTCCCACAAACACAGAATCACACACACATCAACGTACTCCAGTATCATTCGATGATGTTTCACTCCAAACACTTAAATCATCTTTTAATGACACGTTTAAAATTTCAAAGGGCTCTGCCTCACAAGTAGTTCTTGGTTTTCAATCAATGAGTGAACGTCTTCAAGAACCATCAAATGAATATCAACAAGTACTTTATCCAAAACTCAAACAACTTTGCACAGATCTTTACAACAAATACAATGAAACATTTCTTACAACATTTACAAGTGCTACTGAACGTCAAGTATTTGGAGCAAATCTTAACGGTAACCATAACAATGGTTCACTTTATCGATCAATTCCAAGTGGAGTAAACAAGAATCTTTCATACAACTATGCCCAATTTGGTCAACTCGTACGTGTTCTTACTTCACGTCTTCGCTTTATTGTTCAACGTGATCCAAGCAGTGTTCCACGTTACAAGAATAACCAAGAAGAATTTACTGCTTACCAACAACTTTGCCAACGTGTAACATCATTTCTTACACATGTTAATACACTCTCAACAGAATGGAACACACTTGTAACAGAAACACGTACTAAATTTTCGGTTGCTGATCCACAACAAACAACACAACATCGTTCACCACGTGTATTTACACCACGTCAGCCACGTACTGAACAACAATCAACCCAACCCCATCAAATGCGCCCACGTACACAACGTACTCAAACACAACGTACACCACGTGTTAATGATTCTGCTGGTGAATGGCAAAAACCTCGTAGTCGATAAACTATAGCATAAATTATTAATTAAATCTTTTTTATTTTTTTTTATCTTTTTTATCTTTTTTATCTTTTTTATTATCTTTATCTTTTTTCTTTCCTCCTTTAAAAACTATAGCAACTATAATAATAACAACAATAACTGACAAGACAGATGAAATAATAGATATTAAGAATTGTTGTGCTAATAAATCTCCTAATGCACCAATAACACCTTCTAAACCAGTAGATTTTGAATATGCAGATGATGTAGACTCTGCTTTTGTTTCTGATTCATTAGTTGTACTATCTGTTATTTCTAATCCTAAAGTAGTTACAATTTTATTTGTAATAGATGATGTTTGTTGAACTAATTGTCTACATACTGCAAATGCTTTTACTATTTGACTTGTTGTTAATCGTACATTTTGAACATTTTCATCACCTACAATAACAACATCTCCAGTAGTATTTGTAGTTTGTACAAGAACATCTGAAAAACATTTTTGTATATTTGATATATTAATATTACTTTCAACAGTATTTTTAACTAAATTTGATAATTTACGATTTGTATCATTATCTATAAGACCAATTGCTGTTAAATTAATTTCAGAATTTGATGATACAAAAGGATTTGCACCAAAACCTATTTCTTGTTTTGCAGAACTATTTGCAACTGCTTGTGTAAGAGTATTATTATCTACTTTTTGTACTAAATTAAGCATAATAGAACTTGACATTTCATTTGAAATATTTGTTTGTTGAATAGATTGTGATAAACAATCTAATTTTAAAACAACATCTTGTACACTCTCCATTGTTAATCTATATGTATTGTTTTTTCCAATTATTGTTACATCACCAGCCGTATTAGTATTATATGCACTTGCGGCTGATGAACATGAAGCAGAATTTTTAACAACCATTTTAGAAACAAATTCATTTACATTTTCATTTATAGATGTTAGTTCACTTGTTGATATACTTGCATTTTTAAAAGTATTATTTACAGTTGATTTTGCTCCTCCACCTAATGCACCAAATGGATTTGCTCCTATTTCCATTACCTTAATCACAACATCAAATGCATTAGTTTGAGATTTAGGTGCTGAAGTATTATTTAAATTAGCTAATATTTGATCACGATTTGACATTATTATTATATTATAATAATAATATATATAAAAAAATATATATAATTTGTATATAATATTAAATTTTATTTTTTTTTTGATTTTTGTGTTAGTTGTTGTAGTTTTAATTGATGTTTTTGTTCCTTTATTTCTTGTTTTCGTCTGTTTTTTTCTGCTTTTCCCTTTCCCCATACATATGTTCCAGAACTGCCAAAATTAAAGTCTGCTGTGCCATCTTGATTTAACTGTACTTTCCCTTTTTTCATTTTCATTACAAATATAAGAGCTATAACAATAATAGTCACAGTTACAGCTGATCCAATTATACTTGCTAACATTCTTTGTAATGCATCACCTAAAGCACTTATTAAACCTTCTACACCAGTCGATTTAGCAGAAGCACTTGATGTTGCTTTTATATCAGTTACCATTTTATTTGTAGTATCATCTTGAATTCTAATACCCATTTGTGCACATAAACTATTTGTTATTCCAGATGTTTGTTCAGTAAGTTGTTGACATACAGCAAAACTTTCTTCTAATTGTTTAGTTGATATATTTATATCAACTGTATTACTTTCTCCTACTACTTTAATATTACCAACTTTATTTGATAACATCTTTGTAGTAGTAATAAAACAATTTTTAATATCATCTACATTTAAACTATTATTTACTGTATTACTTATAAGATTTTGTATTTTTCTTGTAGTTTCTGTATCTTGTACAGTACTTGAATTTATATTAATTGATGAATCTGCTTTTGCAAAAGGACTTGCTAAAAATCCTTGTTCATTTGTTGCACTAGACTCACTCATAACTTTTGTTAATTGATTATTGTCAATTGTTTGTAATAAATTAGTCATAATTGATTGAATAATATCATTTGCTATATTAGATTGTTGTAATGCCTGCTGTAAACATTGTAAAGTGACATGTACAGTTTGTGAAGTATCAATATTTATATTTGTTGTATTTTTATTTCCTATAATAATAGTTTTTCCAATACTATTTTCTGTATATGTTGTTGATGAAGCTGAACACTGAGTAGTTAAATTTACAACAACGCTACTTACATATTTATTTACAACACTATTTAATAATTCTAGATCACTTCTATTTATTGTTCTATTATCTATATTATTATTTACACGTGATGATGCTCCTCCCATATATATATATATATTAATATATTAATATATTAATATATTAATTATTATTTATTTTTTGTTATTTTTTGCTATTTTTTTTTGCTGATTTTGATGATTTTGATGATTTTGATGATTTTCTTGTCATCATTATAATAATAATTATTATAATTACTATTATACTTGATGATATTATAGATATTATAATATTTATATTATTATTATTAGTTTCTGATTTAACAGGATTTCCTGAACTATCTACAGTATTTGTATATGTAGAAGAATTTGTAATATTTAATGTATTTAAAAAATTACCACTATCACTAAAATTAAATGGATTAGCAACTGCAGAATTAGTATTTTTATTTATATTTACTGTTGGTTTAGTATCTTTAATTTCTGACATTGTTTTATCAGTAACATCATATGAAAATGATGAACTTGCTTCTTGTTTAGTTTCTCCAGTTATATCTACACCACTCTGTGATGTTTGTTGTGTGGATCCACCTACACCAGTTTTACCACATGTTTGTGTAACTTTGGTTGTAAAATTAATAGTACTACCTTGTAATGCTATAATATCACCAACTTTTGTAAGTTCTACACAAATAGCAGAATCACATGGTTTTGTTCTACTTAATTGATCTAAATATGTTATTGATTTATTATTTTCACTACAATAACCCATATAACATGAATGAGGTATACCCATAGATATTCCATCTGGAATATCATTATGACACATACATTCTGGAGCATAATAATTAAATTCAGTTATATCAAAATTATTATTTACAGCTCTATTGTATATATATTTTATATTTTCACAATATGTATTAAAAAAATCATTGCAATATCCATAATTTGGATTATCTGGTTGATAATCAGATTGTAATTTACTACATTCACTTTCTGGTATTTTTACTTTAACAGTTGTATAATTAAATTTTTTTTCAAAATCTGATGCTTGTGTTTCATAACCTGGGGGAAATGGTATTTTAATATCTACTTCATAATAACCATCTTTTAAATTTTGTTTATTATTTTGTTTTGCCATACAGCAAACTTTTTTTAAAGTTGTGTTTGATAAAAGATTTTCTACTCTCATTTTATTATAAGCACTATTAGTACCAGTAATATTTGATAATAATAACATTTTTTGATATCGTGGATTAGATTCTGGTATATTATTTGAAATATCTGAAAATTTATAATTATATGTTGTTGGATTAGCCATATATAAAATAAAACTATAATTTATTATATTTATTTTCAAATTCTATATTAGTTAAATCTAAATCACCATTATTTATAGAATTAACATTGTCTAGTTTAATTTTTAATTTATCTGCTATTTTTTCTTCTATTGTGTTTGCTGTATATATAATTCTCTGTAAAGATTTAGTTTTTCCACCAGCTCTATGTATTCTACCAAGTGCCTGAATTAAATCAAGTGAACTCCATGGAGGAGATATAAGTGATATACGTGGATGTCCTCCATAAATATCATGTAAAGATATTCCAATACCACCCGCCTTTATATTTATAATTATTATGTTTGTTTTATTTTCTTGAAACTCTTCTATTATTCTATTTCTATCTTCTTGAGTTTGTTCACCGTATACAACACTATTAGTATGTAATAAGTCTGCTAAAGTTTTTAAAGTTTGTGTATAGTTAACAAATATAACAACACTAAACTTATTTTGAATATAATCATGTGTTAATTCAATAAAAGTTGGTATCTTTAATATTTCTATCTTTTGATGTGTTCTCATAGTAATAGTTAATGGATTTATTTTATCTTTATTTTTTTTGTCTTTTATTGTTTTTAGTTCTATCGCTAATTTTTTATATTCACTTTCTATTTCTTTTTCACGATTTTTACCCATAGTATACGGTATAGCATTTATTTGTGTTTGTGGAAATAGATCACCTAATATGTCTATTCTAACTCGCGATGCTCTATCTGGATATAACATATTATGTATTCTTACCATTGGTTTACTATCTCTTTCTATCCATTTTGATACTATATGAATATATTTAGTATAAGTAATATCTTTTTCTTTTATTTGATCAGGATTTATAAAATTTAATATGTAAAAAAATGGTTTAAATTTTTCAGGAAAATCGGCTATAGTTGCACTTAATAATAACATTTTAATATTAGTCTCTTTTGCAGCCAATAATATTTTACAATTTATAGATTCTAGATTAGAACATCTATGTACTTCATCAAAAATAAATAATATATCATTTGGTTTATCAAAGTTGAATTTATAATTATCTTGTTCTTCTTTTTTATTATTAGTTAAAAATGGTGATTTAACTTTATTATTTTTTTTATCATATATTTTACATTTTTTAATTAAATCATAGTTTACTACAATAATTTTTTTAAGATCAAATAATTCTGCTACTCTTTTCCACGTAGAAATAACAGATTTAGGACAAATAATTACTGGAGTAAGTTTTAATATTGCACAAGTCGCTATTGCTGTATAAGTTTTACCAGTACCAGTATCAGATGCATCCAAACACGTGTTGTTATTATTTAATATTCTTATTATATTATTAGTGTGCTCTATTTGATACTCTAATAATTTTGATTTAATATTTTTATCCATATTATTTTTATTATATATTATAAATATATAATAAATGACCAATCAAGTTATAAATAATACAAAAAGTTTATCTATGCAACCAGTTAGAGATGTTTGTCATTATTCTTGTTCAAAATTAAATAAAACTAATATGTTATTAGCTGTAGTAATTATATTATTATGTGTATTATTGTTTAAGAAAAGTAAAAAATAACTTAATTATTTTTTTAGTTTATTTCTTAGTTTATTTCTTTTGTTTTGTATCATGAAATCCAACTTTAAATACAGAAGCACCGGCCATAAAGAATACTGTATCGATGATAGCATCCATGTAACTGTTTGGTCCGGTGAGTTTATCACCTTGTGACGAACCTATTATTATTTGGTATGTTTCCCAAATTATATGTAAACTTAATAATATTGGATAATAATTCTTCATGTTAAAATTTAATTTAAAATATAGATAACCAAAGAGTACACCATTTAAAAAGTGTACCATTGACCAACCATCAATATAGTTTACTGATCTTTTTCCAATAAATGGTCTATGTAAACGATGTCTGTATTTTTCTGATAAAAATGCATGATCCATTTTATATAAATATTTATTTGTCATTATATAATAAAAAATGAAAAAAAATATATTTTAATATATTAGAGTTAATATTATAGACTATTATAAGATAATCCATGTCTGATAACATAATTCTATATATGAATACTCATCCTTATCGTAATCTAGTTGATTGGTACTGGTATCAAAATTTGAAATTTAATTTACATGTATTATTTAAAAATTATGTTATAATAAATTTATCTGAATTAAGTAATTATATTTATGAAAGATATTTATATGAACAGAATCATAATTTATATCAAAATTTTGATAACAATAAATATAATTATGAACATATTTTTATGAAATTAAAGATAAGTAATATAAATGATGAAATAGATAATTTATCTGATAGCATGAAGTGTTTTAATTTATTTTCTTGATGATTTATTTATATTATACGTCAAAATCAATATATCCTGATCCTGGTTCTGGTTCATTCCCATCAAATCCCCATCCACCCGCCTCATCAGATTGTAAATTATTAGGTGGTTCTACATATTCTTCTCCAATTGATTTTATATAATCTTTTTGTGATAGCAAATATTCGTATTGTATATATACATTTATCATTGTATCATCAAATGATTTAAAGTTATTCATAAAAATTTCTTCTTTGTATTCATGAAGTAATAATCTAATAATAATATATCGTATATGTTCTAATCTTTGAAAAATAATATTGGAAATATTATCAGGTCCTGGTTCTTTACACAATTGTCCCTTGATGAAATACCAAATCATTCCTATAGTGCGACTTTGATTGAACTCATAAGCTATTTTTTTGTCTGGGTCAATTGTTAAAATTGTTGATATTGTACTAATATCTTTATATGTATTTATTAATTTAATAGTTTCTCTTAACCACTCGATTTTATCTGGTAATAAAATCTTTATTTGTATCTGTAAAAATTTGAATAATGCATCAATTAATCTTTCACGTGTTTTAGGTAATTGTGACATTGTATCAAAAATTAATTCGTGAATTAATTTACCATCGCTACTTTTTTCTATATATTCTTTTACTTTGTCAACTTTAAATATATCTCTGTCCATCATTTTTCCATCTTTATAAAATAATAATTTTAAATACGTATGTAAATTAGATATATGCTTATCATATTGTTTTATTTCATTCATACACATATTAAATATTGAACTAGCAGTTTTATCAGTTAATTTATCTCGATTTTCAAATATTTTTTTATAAAACGAAAATGTACAATATTTATTATCATCAAGAAAATACTCATGTATATCAACTATATCCTGTATATGAGGTACTAATAATCCATAGTGCATTTTGTGTGGTAATTCTTGTCCAACATCTCTATTATCTAGAAAATTAAATATTTGAGAATATATATTATAACTATGTTGATAATTTTGACTGAATGTAAAAATTTTACCTAAGTCAATAGTTTTATTTAATTCACTTTTAATAATTTCATTTAATTCATTAATAGTTTTAGTATGATAATTAATTATTTCATCTTCTACATTTTTTATTTCATTTAAAAAATTTTTAATTATACTTATATTTATTGTATCTATTTTAAATTCTGAAAAATTTATGTTATTATATTCTGATACAAGTTTTTCACTAAATTCATTTTTATATAAACCATATTTTTTTATTTCTTCTTCTGTCTTATCTTTTTCAATATCTTCCCACTTATATTTAATAGTTCTCAAATTACTAAAATATTGATATTTTGTACTATTTTCTATAATAAGTTTTTTATCAAAATATTTTTCATTATTCTCTTTATTATCATAATCTATTTGTTCACATTTTTTATGTTTTCGTATGTTTTTAGTTTGTGTTGTTTTATTTACTTTAATATCAATAGTAGCAGGTATACCATTAACACATATATTTTTAACATCGAAATTATCTTTATTTTTTAATTTTTCCATTATTGATATAAATACATTTATTATAAAAATATACATTATTATCATATTATCAATTTGCTTTTGTACTATTTCTGTTGTTTTTGTAGCTACATGTTTATCATCTTTAAATTTAACAAAAATAGCATATTTAAATTTTCTCCACATTAACATAAATTCACTTGTATATAAATGAGATGTTTTAGTAAATTTACTTTTAATATACTTATATATATCGTATATTCCTTTACCAATAGCAATACTACCAGGGATTGGAAAAAATAATGTAGTCATAAAAATGTAACAAAATCTGCTAAAACCAGAATAATTTTTATAATAATCTATAGTGTAATGTACTTCTATAGTTTTATGATAACCACGTCCAATGTTATGGATTTCTCGTTTTACTTTATGTTCTCTTTTAGCAAAATCTCTGTCATGTTGTACCATAGTATCTTCTGTTTTTGTTTTTTCTAATGTGTTTATTAAATCAACAAAAGAATATTTTAATCGATTAGCGTATAAATCTATTAAACCTATAACTTTGGAATTATTTAATTTTTGTATATTATTTTCTCTTATAATTAAATCTTTTTTTATTTGAATGCTTGTAGTTTTTAATATATATTTTAATATTTTTGCTTCAATACAAGTTAGATCTAAATAGTTTGGATCATCTATTGTATCTGCACATTTATAATCTAATTTTTTAATTTTATCTTTTTTATCTGTTATATTTAAATTTCTTAGACCTGTAAGAGTATCATATAATTCATTATACTTAGCTCCACCAGATATATTTAATTTTTGTTTGTTATTATTTTGCATTTATAATATATATTTATATATTATAAAAATAATTTACAAAATTTATTTTCTTGATGATCTCTTTGATCTTTTTTTAGAGCTTTTCTTTGATTTTTTCTTAGATATTTTTTTAGATTGAGTTCTTGATTGTTGTTTGTATAATTTTTTCATATATTCAACATCTTTACCCATAATATCATGAGCTCTTTTAGTTTTTTCACTTGTTTTAGTTGAAGTGAGATTTCTTATAAGATTTAATCTTTTTAATACTGGTAATGTACCATATTTTTTAGATGATCTTTTAAGAGAGTTGTGGCGTTGTTTGGCAGTTTTATCTATGCTATAACCTTGTTTAGCAAGATGTACATTTGGATCTGGTCTTGGTAATAATTTTAATGGCATAATATTATAACGCGATAAAAATAATAATAATAATATTATTTTTATTTATATAAAAGTATCTAAATATTTAAACACTTTTCTAATTAGTGATAAATTTTCTATATCATATGAGCATTTATTTTTTTTATTAACACAAATATTTGTTATAATAAGTTCGTTTATTTTTTGATTAGTTACTAGATCATTTAATTTATCTGCAATAGATTTCATTAATAAATTTATTTGTGTATTAACCTGATGTAATAAAGATAATTCATAGCTATTTAGATTATAATCTTCTATATTTAAAATTTTATTTTGATACACTAGTTTAAATACATTAACAAAAACATTACCAAATGTTTTTAATATAAATTTATTTAATGATAATAAATCAACATCATTACTTATTTTTTTTTGATTAAAAAAAATATTACACTTTTCAAAATCTTTACATAAGTCTAAATCATCTTTATTAATTTTTTCTTTTCTTCTTCTTTTGTTTTCAAGTAAATTCTGATAATATGTTAATAAGTCTTTATTATATTTTGTATTATAAACAATAATAATATTTTTATTAATATCTACTAAAGATGTTATAAATTTTGTTAAATGTTGTTGTAATAAATTTAATTTTAAATATTTTGATTTATTTATTTTTATAATATAATCATAATTATATCCTAAACTAGATTTTTGTTTAAGATTTAATTTTAAAAAATATTTTAATATTTTAGCTTCTTCACAACTTAAATGTAATACTCTTTCTTGTACATTTCCGTGTTTTTTTCCTTCACATACATAGTCATCACCTTTACTTTTAAATACTCTAAATATAGATGTATCTCTCATTTTATCTAATTCATTATATAATTCACTATTATATGAATTAAATAAATTACCACCAGTTATATTGTAATTCATTATATATAATAAAAATTGATAATATTATATTATACTTGAATTATAAAGTATTAAATACTAAACATCTAATTATAACAAAATATGGCAACATCTAATGATAATATCAAACTAGATGAATCTTTGTATTCTCGACAACTTTATGCTATTGGTAAAAATACAATGACAAGTATTATTAATGCAAAAGTGCTTATTATTAATTCTGATCCATTAGCTATAGAAATCATGAAAAATATTATTTTGTGTGGTGTTGGAACTATTACTATTAGTAATTATAATAACAATAATACTATATCTGATAAAGATTTTAATAACTATTATATCTCTGATAAAGATTTTGGAAAAGATAAATCTGATATTATTGGATCTCGATTAAAAGATCTTAATCCTAATGTAAAAATAAATAAATATAATGGACCGATTACAAACAAACTATTATCTAAATTTAATCTTGTTATTTTTATTGATCAGCTTTTAAATAATGATATTTTTAATTGGAATGAATATTGTCGACAACATAATATTAAAACTATATTAGCATCATCTCGTGGTTTTATGGGATATATATTTTGTGATTTTGGTGAATTTATTACTACAGATCAAACCGGTGAAAAAAATAGATCAGGATATCTTGTATCTCATAATAATAAAACTTGTATTACTGCAAAATATCATGACTTTGAAGTTGGATCGCAATTTAAGTTAACTCGACAAGATAAGTTAACTCAACAAGATAAGTCAACTAATAATATGTGTTTTCAAGTAACTAAAATATTATCACTTACATCATTTGAAATAAATCAAGAAATAGATCAAGATTTAACTCAAGGTTGTGAATACGAAGAAGTTAAACAATCTAAAACTATTCAATTTAAATCATTACGTGAATCTATTAAAGATCCAGAGTTTGTATTTATAGATTATAAAGATTTTGATATGCCTAGTAAATTACATAACATTAATTGTAAGATATTACAAAATCAAAAAGATCAATTAGACATGACAGATAAATTAACTAGTAAAATTTATAATGCGTATGATGGTCAACTAGTACCAGTAAATTCTATTATTGGTGGACTTGTTGCTAACATGGTAATATCTGGAGTAGCAAATAAATATACACCAATCAAACAATGGTTATATTATGAATGTACTGATATTTGTGAACCTAAAAATATTAATTATAATTATCAACCTAGATATTCTAGTCAAGTAAAAGTTATTGGTACTGAACTACAACAAGCTATTGATAATTATAAACTATTTATTGTTGGATCTGGTGCTATAGGTTGCGAACATCTTAAAAACTTTTCAATGATGGGTGTAAAATCACAAATAATTACTGATATGGATACTATTGAGAAATCAAATCTTAATCGTCAGTTCTTATTTCGTAATAATGATATTGGTAAACATAAAGCAGAGATCGCTGCTAAACGAGTGTGTATTATGAATCCACATATTAACATCCAATATAAACTAAACAAAGTAGATGTAAACTCAGAAAATATATTTAATAAATCATTTTATGATAATGTTGATTGTATAGTTAATGCTCTTGATAATATTCAAGCTCGTATCTATATGGATAATCAGGCTATTAATTATAAAAAACCATTACTTGAATCAGGAACTTTAGGTCTTAAAGGTAATGTACAAGTTATTCTACCTGATATTACTGAAACTTATCAATCATCATCAGATAACTCTAATGATTCTATTCCTATGTGTACTCTTAAAAACTTTCCATATGAAATATCTCATTGTATTCAATGGGCTCGTGAACAATTTGAATCTCTATTTGTTATTCCATATAAAGTATTTAATGATCTAAAAGAATTAACTCAAGATAATACTAGTAAACTAAATAATAATAATAGTAAACTAAATAATAAGTTAAATAGTAAACTTATAAATAAATTAAATAATCTATCACTAGATGAATTACGTGATATTAAAAATCATTTAGACTACATAATAGATAATAATAAATATCAACACTTTTTTGATAATAATTTTTACATTAACATATCTGAATTAATCAAAAAATATCCTAAAGATTACATAACTGATGAAGGAGAAAAATTTTGGTCGGGAACTAAAAGATATCCTACTGTTATTAATTTTGATAACAATAATAATATATGTTATGATAATTATACATCATATATGCATATTAACAATAATAATAATTTAGATATACCAGACCTAGATAAATTGCTTACTAGTTTAGAATTATCATATGTACAAAGAAATAATATTAACTTGGATAATAAAGATAATCTAGTAAGTTATTGTTATGATATTATTAACACAATAGATAAAAAATTTAACATTATAGAGTTTGAAAAAGATAATGATAGTAATGGTCATATCAAATTTATAACCAGTACAGCAAACTTACGTGCACTTAATTATAATATTCCTACTGTATCTGAGTTTGAAGCCAAAGGAATAGCTGGTAAAATTATTCCAGCATTAGCAACTACTACTAGTATTGTATCTGGGCTTGTTGCTATCGAGTTATATAAGATTATAAGTAATAAACTTAACTTAAAACTAGTTAAGAGTCCAGATAATTTTAAAAATACATTCTTATCATTAGGTATGTTTTTCATGGGATCATCAGAACCAGGACCATGTAAAATTACAAAACTAGGTAAATTAAACTTATCAGTATGGAGTGTATTTAAATTTAAATCAACTAATACTATACAAGACATTTGTGACTATTTCGAAGAGCAATACATAGAAGTTGATGAAATATTACATAATAATAAAAAAATATATTCTAGTTATGGAAATAATAATAAGTTAACTAATAAAGATCAGTTAACTAAAGTAATTGATAGTAATAGTAGTAATATTATGTTACAAGCTTCCGTAACAGATATAAATAATGAAGAAAAATCAGAAATAATTAATATAATTATTGATTAACTAAGGCACCATTCTACCTTATATTTTTTATCTTTTTGTTTATCAGCAATCATAATTTTATGATCAAAGTAATTTTCTGGAGTTAATAGAGCACTAAATCGCCCGTAGTGCAATGATCCAGTTTCGTTAAATAAATAGTTCATAAATACCGTAAATTTATTATTAAAATCTTTATCAAATGCAAAATAATATGTATTTGCTGGACCAACTAGAGAATAAATAAATCGTGATTCTGGAATATCAATTTGATGTACACACTCGTTATCTTCATCTAATAGTCGTGCAGTAATATATTTATATTCTATTTCAGGTAGTTTATCTTTTTCTGGATTGCTAGGATCTACTTCTTTTTGTATAGTTGCTACATCATCTGTCATATTTGTAGTTAAATAAATATATTTACGACCTCTATATTGATATTTAATACATTTAATATTATCATGAACTAATGTTAATAGTTCAGTTACTTCATCATTATATTTATTACTATAATAATAATAAACACTACCTCCAATTACTGTAGTCAGTATAAAAGCTCCAATTATTTCAATCATGTATTAATAACTAATATTATATATAAACATAATATTAAATGTATTTTATCTCATTATTATTTTTATAATATTAATCCGATTAAATATTTTTATATAATATTTTAATATAGTTATGGCAGATTTAGAGGTTATATATTGTTACATGAATGGTTGTGGTTGGTGCGATAAATTTGAGCCGATATGGCAGGAATTAAAAACACATGAAACAATGAAAGGATGTAGTGGTAAAGTACAGTATTCTGCAAAAGAAAGACAACAATTAAATGATCCAAAATATAGTGAATTAGACAATCATGTTAAAGGATTTCCAACAATACTTGTTAAAATCAACAACACTATTCATAAATATGAAGGTAATAGAACAGTTGAAGATATATTAAAGTTTATTGCTAACAAATTACAAATGCAAACAGGTGGTATGTCAGTAGATTACAGAACCAAATATAAAAAATATAAAAAAATGTATGCTGAAATAGTTACAAAATATAATGCATTAAAACATCAACAAATATAAAAAAATTTAATTATTTAGATTTAGATTTAGATTTCTTATCTGAAGTACCTTTCTTTTTAAGTTTAGGGCCTTCATCATCAGATTCTTCTTGTTCAGATTCTTTTTCAGCTTCTGATTCATCTGATTCTTTCTTAGCTTTCTTAGATTTAGATGATTTAGCAGATTTCTTAGGTTTCTCTTCTACTTCTTCAGCTTCAGATTCTTCTTGTTCAGATTCTTTTTCATCATCTGTTTCAGCTTTCTTAGATTTCTTGACTACTTTTTTATCAGTAGCTTTAGATTTCGCAGATTTCTTAGGTTTCTCTTCTACTTCTTCGTCAGATTCTTCTTTGTCAGATCCCTTATCTTCATCTTCTGATTCTTTCTTAGCTTTCTTAAGAGAATAAGTCTTACAAGCTTTAGCATCAGCAACTTCTTTAAGAGTTTTAGAAGCATCACTTACAGATACTTTAAATATAGTAGTTTTACCAATACGTTCATCTTTATCAAGAGCTTCAATAAAACTATCAAAAATCTTAGAAGGTGATTCAGTATTAACATATTTCATATCAAAATGATCTCCATAATGATTAGCGAATTCTTCAGCAATAGCCGATGGTTCACTTTCATCACAATGGAATACACGAATAGTGCTTACTTTAAGAACTCCTCCCGAAATAATACCAACACAACCTTTAGTAGGTTTGCTCGATTTAGATTTGGATGATTTGCCCGACATTTTAATAGATTTAGTTATAGGATATAGTATTAATATATCAATTATAGGTTTAATTATCAAATATATTAATTTTCAACTTTTATATATATAGATAACCCTATGAAAACTATTATTATATTTGGAGGAGGTATATCAGGTCTAACTACAGCTCATTATCTTAATAAGACCGGTAAATTTATAGTATATGTTATAGAAAAAGATCATATATTAGGTGGTATGGCTCGATCAACCTATGTCAATGGTGTACCATCAGAACATTCATGGAGAGGATTTGCTCCATTTTATTATAATTTTTATAGCACAATGAAACAAATACCAAATTTGCATGATAAAAATACAACAATAAATGATAATTTTAATAATAAACCTATAAATTTCACTTTATTTACTAATAAAAATCAAATAAGTACACATATAAATAAATCTGATTATCCATACATATTTTATTTATTCTGTAAATTTTATTTAAGTGATAAAAGAAGAAAAGATTACTATAATATAAATATTAAAAAAGTATTAGATAATAAAATAAGTAAACATACACATGATGTTATGATAGAATATGCAAATGGTCCTGGTTTTGGTTTTGATAAATCAAATACATCGTATGGTCATTTTTTTAGAGTCATAGAATTAAATTATTTTTTAAAAACAGGATGGAAATTATCAGATAGACCAACTGATCAAGCAGTATTTAATCCATGGAAAGCATATCTAGAAAAACAAGGTGTAAATATTGTTCTAAATAGATCTCTTAAAAAGATTAATTATAAAGATAATAAAATAACAAGTTGTGAATTAGATAATGGTGATATAATTATAGCTGACGATTATGTAATTGCATTATCTCCATATGCATTTGAGAAAGTATTACACGAATCTCAATTATATGATCTAGAAGAAAATTATAAAAAACTTAATACAACACCTAATCATCAAATTAGTTTTAGAATAGGATTTAATAAAAAAATAAATTTTCCTACTGAACCAATAGCATTTGTATTAATAGATTCTAAAAGTAATATTACTTTTTATCCACAAGAAACAGTTTTTGCAAAAGATATAGACTTGGGTAAAGATATTAAGTCTTTATGGTCTGGAACATGTGTAAATTCTCACGATTTAATGAATAAAACACCTGATCAAGTTAAAAGAGAGATTATATTTGAAATGTTTGAATCACAAGCTTTTAAAGATTTTCTTATTAAAAATAATAATAATATTACAGAAAAAGATATTACTCATTTTGAAATATTTGAAGATTGGTATTATGATACTAAAAATAAACAATTAAAATCTCATAATGATAAATGGGTAAATAATTGTCTTAATGAAAACTTTCGTCCTGAACAAACAACTATGTTTGATAATTTATTTATTACTGGTGCTCATACAAAGACATCGTTGGGAGTATGGTCAATGGAAGCTGCAAATGAAAGTGGTTTAATTACCAATAATATTATAAGAAAAAAATATAATTTAGATCAATCATTTATTTATAATCATGATCCCAATTATGATACAAATAAAAGTAAAATGCCTATGCAAATATTAAGACCTATTAGACAAGTAGATAATATATTGTATAAATTTAAGTTACCAAATATAGTTGATATGATATTAATAATAATTATTATTCTTATTATAGTGCGTATTTTAAAAAAACTAAATAAAAATAAATAAATTAACTAAAAATAAATTAACTAATAAATAATTTTTAGTTAAATTATATATATAATAATATAGTTATAAGATGGACTATAAATTTAATCTCGAAAATTCATATATAAATAATAAAAAAAAGTTAGATATTCTCATCGTGGATGACGATATCACATCAGGCGAATTATTTAAAGAATATTTAACTTTAAGAGGTCATAATGTTGTTAATATTACCGAAGGTGTTCAATGTATATCTAAATGTATGAAGAATACTTATGATATTATATTTTTAGATTATCACATTGGAGATATTGATGGTGTCGAGCTAGCAGATTGTTTAAGAGATGTTTTAAAAACAAAATCATTAATCTATGCATACACTGGTGATAATAGTCCAGCAGCACTTGAAAAATTTAAAGAAATTGGTATGAATGGTGCAATTATTAAACCATTAAACTTTAGTATTTTAAATAATATTTTAGGTGATATAGAACATCATAATACTAATATAAATAATAAAAAAAATAATAAATCAGTGTATTTTTTTGAATAAATTACTAATTTTATTAAATTAACTAAATTAAGTTAGTTAATATTTTAATTTATCTAAAATATCATTTTCATCAAATGGCTTTATTATTATACTATCAAATAAATCATTTACTTTTGCATCAATAAATTTATCATTAATATCGCTACTTGTTCCAATAATTTTTTTATTAAAATATTGTTTGCGTAATAATTTAACTAATGTTATACCATTTATATCTGATATATATATGTCCATAAATATAATATCATAATCATTAATTTTTACCATATCACAAATCATATTACTACTATTACAACAATCTATTGTAAATTCATCATTAATATTATATTTAAATTTTAAATTTTGGATAATATCTTTGAACAATAGTGTTATATTTTCATTACTATCAACTATTAATATTTTTGTAAATATATTAAAATTTTCTAGTTCTTTTTTTATTGTTATATTATCATATCCTAATTTTATAGGATGACTAAATACAAATTCTGATCCTTCTTTGTAAGTACTATTGATTTTTATATTACCTCCTAATAATAAGGCTAACTTATTACACAAATATAATCCAATACCATTGCTATTACTTTTATTATGTGATATTGTTGGTTTTAGATCTAATAATTCATTAAAATTTTCTTGTTTAATACCAATACCAGTATCTTTTATTGAAAAATTAATAGAATTATTAGATAAATCATTATATATTGATAAAGTTATTGTATTTAATGTATTTGATTTTGAATATTTTACTGAATTACTTAATATATTATTTATTATTTGTTTTAATCTAGTAGAATCTGTATATATATTTTGGGGTAAGGTATTATCTAATAATATTTTAAAGTCTATATTTTTATTTGTATTATATTTTTCAAAATTAAATTGAATATCTTGAATAATATTATTAATATTAACACTATTTATATTTAGACTTATTTGATTTGAATTAATTCTATCTATATCTAATATATCATTAATAATTTTTATCATATCATATACAGATTTATCTATAATATCTAAATATTTTTTATTATCTAATTGATTATCTTGATTGTTTAATTTCATTTGTATTAACTGATTACAAAAAGATATAGATTGCAATGGATTTCTTAATTCGTGACTAAGAAAACCAATATTATCACATTTTTTACTTTCATTTATTGGCTTTAGAGTTATAATATTGTAATAATTTGTATTATGAAAAATAGTATTTATATTTAAATTTACATAAATATCAATGTTATTTTTATTTATTTTAAAATTTATTTTTTTATTTTTGTATATTTTATTAGTTTCTATTATATCTTCTATTTGTGAAAATACATCAAATATACTTTTTTTAATATAAACATCATATTCTATTATTTTTTTTAATATTATATTTGAAGTATTATTTAAAAATAACATAACAAAATTATTATCACAAATTATTATTCCTTCATTTATCATGTTTAATACTTCTACAAAAATACTACACTCTGTTAAATGTGGTCTCTTAACATATTTTGAGTTATACATAAATATTGATAGATATATTAAAAATGTTTTTATTAAATTATCTTGATTTTTATCTAGATCTTGATCTATATTTATAGTTAGATATCCTAAATTAATATTATTAAATGTAATGTTGTAACTATTATTTGGCAAGTTAATTAAGTTATTAGTTAACTTATAATCAATAGTTTTATTAAATATAAAAAATAAAGTTTTAGATATATACATATCTATTATAATATCTGAATCAACCCCATTTAAATATATTTGATAATAATCATTAAATATCAAAATTATATTTGATAAATTACTCGATAATAAATTATTTGTATATAGATTTATATCAGCAGAATATTCCGCCATTTTATATTTTTATATAATTAAATATTATAAAATATTTGATGAAAAAAAAATATATATTAATTCTAATTTTACTTTTAATAATATTATTCTTATTTCTTAATAGAAAAGAAAATTATCAAGTAGTTGAATCTGATAGTGCTAAAAAAGCATATATAAATATTGGAACTAGAGATAATACTCAAGGTGAAGAATTAGGTATTAAAAGTTCTCATTTACCAAAAATAAATATAAGACAAGGTAGTGATCCATTAGATGGTCCATTATTTGATGACGTTATCATGTACAAAAATGATCCAACTTTAGATGGAGAAATTGGTGTAGAAAAATGTATTAAAAAATGCAAAGGTCAATGTGTTGAATATGGTATGACAGGTGAATCTTTTTGCTTTCCTGAAGAATATGCACAAACAAAAGATCTTTATATGAAAACACTTGTTAACGAGTTTTCTATAGTTGATAGTAGAATAAATGTTTAATAAATATCATAGTACCATAAATAATTTGGTTTGATAAATTATTTAGCTAGTATGATATTTCTTTAATAAATATCATAGTACATATAATCAGGAGTTAATAATAAATACGGTGCACTATTTCTTCTGAATCTTGTTGGTTCATTCCATAAATATGGTGATCTTAATGGCCCGTATCCATAGTAACCATAATATGGATATACAGGATTATATGGAAAATATGAATATTTATCATCTGTTAAATATCTATCTTGTGGCCCTTTTGCATATAATTGTAATAATGCACCTGATCCATATTTTTCAGTTTTATGTTTATATAATAAAAATAATATTATAATAAGAAATATAATAATTATTATACGTTTATTCATCTATAAAATAGATAAATAAATTAACTAAATAAATAAATTATTATTGATTATCACTATATTGTTGATTATTATTAAATGATGATGTATTATCATTTGATAGTGATGTATCATTAGTTGATTTTTTTTTTCTACTCATAATAACTACCACAATAATTATTATTACAATTATAGAAAAAAATATAACACCTCCAATCATCATTGTATTTTGATCTATGCCAGAAAATGAAGAAGGTGGTTTATTTCCACTAGGATCAGTATTTCCACTAGAATCAGTATTTCTACTAGGATCGGTATTTCCACTAGGATTTGGATTAAAGTTTGGATTATTTTGTTTTGCAATTTCAACTTCATTTTTTAGAGAATCTTGTGATAAATTAGATTTTAAAGTATAATTATTACAATATTTAGAATATTCATTCCAAGGACTAGTATTATTATCATTTTTATATAAATAATTTGAATTTTCACAATATAATGATTTAAATTTTGAGCATTTTTCAGAACCATTTACATAATCAGGAACTTTATCACATAAGTTAGTATTAAAAGCAACTTTTTGTATTCTATAAGGAGCTTCTGAATCAATCATATATACTTCAGTTTCATATTTATCTGGATATTCTGTACTATATTTAGCAGCACAACAACCCTTTTTTAATGTAGTTTCACTTAATACATTATTTATCGTATCATTAGAAGTATTATTAATTATAAGAAGATTTTGATAATTTGAATAATTGCTTGTTGTTAAGTTATTCTTTATTTGTGTATAAATAAGAGCATCTGTTATATCACCCATTATATAATATTACTATATTAAAATTATATAATTATTATTTTATTTCAATTTCATTATCATAGTCACAATCACTATCAATTGAACATAATGATATAGTTTCACTTTTTAAATTTACTATATTATTATTATTATTATTTAAGTTAACTGAATTATTTGTGTGTGATAAATTATGTGTTTTATTATTAACTTTTTTATAATCACTATCATTACTAGATAAATCACTATCTGACAAATCGCTATCTGATAGATCACTATCATCACTATCATCATCGCTAATTATAACAGTTTGTTTTCTTTTACAATAAAGTTCTTTTTCTTTTATTGATTTTTCTATTTTTCTAATATCTTTGATTAGTTCTAATTGTTTAGTTTTTTCTCGTTCTATTTTTAGATTTATTTCTAATTCAAGCCTATCATAACTTATGATATCTTTTTTATCTGTATTTCTGTTTAATACTATTTTATTTAATATATCTTCCATTAGTTTTATCTTTATTACTATTTTATATAAATTTAAGATAAAAAATACTCATTTATGATATATTTTATTGATTTAAAACGATAAAAACGCAATTTATCTATTATAAAAATGTTATATACATTCATGAATATAGTTTGTAATATCTCCATATGAATTATCAATATATAACTTATAAATACGCGATAAGCATTTTTTTAAATAAATTAAATCAGTATTATTATCATTAGTTTGATCAAGTGGTCCTTTGAATAAATTTATTAATATTAAATTTTTATCTTGATTTTCCCAATTTTTCTTTGTATCTACTATTATTGTCTTTTTGGGATCTAATTTTAATAGTTCTAGATTTTTTACTTGATCTATCGTCTTAATTATTATATTAGTAAATATGTTTACTCCTAATAAATTAATAATAGAAGTTATACAAAGATCTGTTAGTGTCTTATTCATGGTAGATAATATATAAATATTGTAATAATTGTTTATTTCTAACAAAAATTCTTTTAAATAATTTCTATAATACATTATAAAGATATTTTGATCATAATCTTTGTATAATATTAACAAATTTTTATAAGATGTATATTTACCTATGTTACTTAAATCTATCAATCGAGTAGAAAATATTAACAATCCATTTAGATCTAATACTAAATTAGGTTTAGTTATAGATGAATAATTGGTTTGTATTATATTATGTATCTGAGTTAACTGATTAGAATTATTTGAATTATTTAAATTATTTAAATTATTTAACTGTGGTGCTTGAGATAATTGAGTTATATTATCACCGAAATTATTTGGTAAAAAATCGATATTTTCATTTTGTGATATAGTTCTTGGTCTTGTAAATAGTTGATTATTTTGTTGATCCATAATTAATATTTCTAATATATTTTTAAATAATATAAAATTATATTATATAATATAATGGAATATAATTCTGGTCAATATAAACTAGACAATAGTTTACTTAACAATTTAGATAATTATGCTAATCAAGAAGGTGGTAAGACTGTAAGAGAAACATTAACTCGTTATAACAATGTATATGATTTAATTAAAGATACATTTAGAGATGATATTAAAACAGGTAACTATGAATATAGTGAAAAAACTCAAAGTAGAAATTGTCAAGGAGCTCAATTAACATTAAGATGTGATTCTGGTAAAATATTAAAATATTTTATTAGAGCTGAAATGATAACTTATAAAAGAGAATTAAATAATAGAATTAATAAAGAAATTGGTACTATTAGATCAGCTCTTACTTTTAAAAGATTTTTAGACAGTAATCCAAAAGTAATAGAAATTAAAAAAGAACTTAAACAAAAATACATGAGAATTATTAGAAAGTATGATACAAAAGATTCTCAAACAAAAAGAGAATTAGGTACAGTTAATTCTAGAATACAATCATTAGAACAAGAAAAAGCTAGTATTGAAGCAACTCTACAACCAGCTGTATCACAACCTATATCAGATCCTCGCTTAGGGACAAAAGGTCAACCATCTCAAACTAAAGCATTTCAAAAATCAAATAAATCATTTATTGAATCACAACAAAAAAGACTTTTAGCTATAAATAAACAAATTGCTGAAATATATAAACAAAGAGGAAAGGTAGAAGCATCAGAACAATATAATTATAAAGTAGATATATATTATCTTAAGAGATATTTTAGTCAAATACGTCAATTATTAGGAAATCTAGCTAAAAATTTAGAACAATGTAATTATATTGAAACTATTGATAAAAAATCTATTGGTTTAATAATAATTAAAGATATTAGTGAAGACTTATATAATCAAATTAAGGCACAAAGAAAAGAAGAAAATAAATCTAGATTAACAAAAATTTGGGAAAAAATTAAACCAAGTAAAAAATTAGTAAAAGGTGCTGGTATAATGTTAGGTATTGGTGCAATTGCAACTATTGCTTTTCAAGCTACAGCTGCTGCTGCAGTTGGTGTGGCAGGTTTAACAGTAGTTGGTAAAGCTGGTATATATCTTGGTCCAGCAATTGTTGTTGGTCTTATTGCTGGTTATGCTATTTATAAATATATGAAAAAAAGAAATAAAAATTTATTTGGTGAAAAAGTTGTTGATAGATTAGAATTTATAGATAATCTTAAAACATTTTGCATTAATGAAAATAGTGTTTTACATACATTAGAAAAAGATCTTATCGACTATCTTCGTTCAGTTAATAAGATAACTGGTGATAAGGATTTATGTAATACAGAAAGTGAAGTTTGTGTGATTGATGTTAAAAGTTTATGTTTTAAAAGTGTAGCAAAAGATTGTCCAGATGAACAAACTGGTTTACAAGTATCACAAGAACAGCTTGCTATTCAAGATAAGAGAAAACAGATAACTAGAGGTATGTTTGAATATATGCAAGAAGCTTTTGAAGAAATGGCTAATATAGCTGATGACACAGAAAATCCATTAAATAATTTAACAAATCAAGAACTTCAAGCTACTTTATCAGGAAATGTACAAGAACCTGTTGCACCTGGAAACGAAGATAATGAAGAATAAATTTATTATAATATATCATATATTTAAATTAAAGATAATTATCATCTATTTTTTATTTATTAATTCAATTGAATTAATAAATAAAAATTGATTCCCTAAATTAATATAATAAATAAGTATTTAAATGTTAATTAACTATACATATACTATTAATATATATAATGGCAAACAATTCGTATTATAGTACTGATAAAGATATAGAAGATCTCGGCAAAAAAATAGTATCTGAACTATATTCTAACAAAGAAATCGTTGAACTTAAGAACAATGGTCGTCCTCTTGTTGGTAATATTGCTCAGCTATTAGAACGTTCTATCGGTGATTTGTATTCTAATATCGAAAATCACAAGTCATTACAATATATTCTCACTAATTCTTTTCGCTATGCAATTCTAGTAGAAAAAAATGCGTCACTTGATGCGGAATTTAAAAAACTTCGCGAAGCTTCTGATCGTCGTAAAAATATGTTAACTGTTCTAGAACGTAAACTAGCAACAGATAAATCTAATGAAGATCTTATTAAAGATATTGATAAAACAAAACAAGAAATTGAACTACTCGATTCTCAACTAAGTAAAATTGCTTCTAAAAATTCTGAACCAGTAGCTGTACGTAAAGATATTCTTGAATTAGCTAAAAAGGCATACAAGATGCTTTTACGTGCTGATCGTGTATCCGAAAAATTATATATTAGTGTATGTACTGGTCTAAATGTTAAAGTAGATAATAATCGTTTTGGTTACGGTTATAATAATTATAACAATAATTATAATAATGGTGATCGACCACGTTATCAACCAAGATATAATAATTATAATAATAATTATCACAACAATAATAATTATCACAATAACAATGAAGAAAAGAAAGATGTTTACGTCCCACCATGTATGCAATATCGCGGACGACAAAGATTTTCATTAACTTAATTATTTTTTTTACTTTATTTAATTATTAATTTACTTATATATAATATATGACTTCTTTATTTATTTTTACTCGTGATCTACGATTAGATGACAATCTACCATTAATAGAAGCACTAAAAAATAGCAAACAAGTATTACCTGTATTTATTTTTGATAAAAATCAAATTACTAGTGCTAATAAATACAAATCAAATAATTGTGTACAATTTATGATAGAATCATTAGAAGACTTAGATAAAAGTTTACATTCAAAAGGATCTAAATTATTTTATTTTTATGGATCTTATGAAAAAACTGTTAGAAAAATTGTAAACTCTGAAGATATTGATTCTATTTATATATCAAGAGATTATACTCCTTTTGCTAAAAAAAGAGAGAAAATGTTAGAACATATTTGTAAAGATAATGATATAAATTTATTTGTCATGGAAAATCATATGCTTACTGGTGTAGATAAAGTTGTTAAAGATAATGGAACTTTTTATGTTAAATTTACACCTTATTATAGAGCGGCCAAAAGGGTACATGTAGATAAGCCTAAAAAGAATAATTATAAAAACTATGTAAGCAAATCTAAAAAGATATCTGGTGAATATAAAAAAGATATACATTCATTTTATAAAGAAAATAATAAAGTATTAGTTAGAGGAGGTCGCACAAATGCATTAAAAATATTAAAATCTATTAAACATTTTAAAAACTATAATACAGAAAGAGAAATACCATCACACCACGGAACTACTAGATTATCTGCTTACTTAAAATTTAATGTTGTATCAGTTAGAGAAGTATATGAATGTTTCAAAAAATACTTAGGTTCATCAAATAAATTATTTACACAATTATATTGGAGAGACTTTTATATGCAAGTTATGAATCATTTTAATGTTATAAAGACACCTATGAATAATAAATATCCAAAATGGGAAAATAATAAAACATATATTAAAAAATGGAAAGAAGGTAAAACAGGTATACCTATTATAGATGCTGGTATGCGCGAACTAGTAACATGTGGTTGGCAACATAATAGAGTTCGTATGATTGTATCTAACTTTTTTATTAAAATAATGAGATGTGATTGGATGATTGGTGAAAAGTTCTTTGCTCAAAACTTAATAGACTACGATCCAGCTAATAACAATGGTGGTTGGCAATGGTCTAGCTCTACTGGTGTAGACTCTATGCCATATTTTAGAGTATTTAATCCATGGAGACAAGCTGAAAAACATGATCCTGATTGTGAATATATAAAAAAATGGCTTCCAGAATTAAAAGATGTACCAAATAAAGATATATTAAAATGGGATGAAAAATGGGAAGATTATAAACATATTAAATATCCTAAACCAATCATAGAAGATATTCAAGAAGAATTTCAAAAGACACTTAAACTTTACAGAAAAGCTTAAATTTATTAATTTTTACTCATTAATTTTATTTGTGTCTTTTAGACACAAATAAAAATTGATTCATAAAAAGCAAACAATAAATTATTTGCGTTTTTACTCATTACTTTTTTACAGTATCTTATAAGATACTGTAAAAAAATTGAATATATAAATACCATATAGACACTATATATAGACTATATTATCATCTATCCTTTCTTTCCAATCATGGCTTGGGCTCAAACTGTTGCTTCTGCTTCGGCTGCTTCTAAACTCTTTGTAAAACCTACTCGCAATAGCTATAGCTATTCTGATGATAGCTTTCCTACTTTAATTACTAAGACTATTAGTCAACCAATTAATCCAACAACTAACAAGTTAGTTGAATGGACATCAAAGATTAAATCTGTTGGTATCAGTGTTAATACTCAGCGTGATATCAACGTTCAAGTTATTATTGAAGAACCTGAACATGTAGATACACCTGAACCTGTAGTTGCACCTGTGGGTCCAATTATTATTAAAGCTGTAATTACACATATACCTATTGCTAAACCAGTTCAACAAGAAGATGTTTATATTAATGCTGATGATGCTGTCACAGTAACTGATAACGATGATTATATTATGGTACCTGTACCTATTGGTTATAAATTTCGATTTCGATACATTAATACTAATGATCGTGTTGTTATTGGTGAATATATCATTCCAAATAAACAATCTGGAATAGAGTTAGGAACTTATAATCCATACAATCCAAAACATATTATTTCATCGGTACGAGAACAAGTTAAAGCAAGCAATAAAAATATCGATGATATTTATATGCTTGGTATTGCTTATAAACAAAACAAGTGCCCTGAAACAGGACAAATTCTTGATGAACGTAACTCACAATTAACTGTAACAGGTAAATGTAAAATTGGTGAATCAGTATTTAATGCACTTAATCGCGAACTTGGCGAAGAAGTTGGATTAGAATTAAAAAGAAAGAAAACTCTTGATATTTACACTCGTCATAATTACAAAAAAGGAGGTGAATATAATACTATCGTAATTAGTACTAAAGATGTCGGTCCTATCTCATTTGTTCCTCCTAAAGAAAGACAACAAACTGAAGATGATTATACAAAGCGAGTTGAAGTTGCTATCTATGGTACTCTGGATGAATTTACTAAATTATTAAAGAGTATTGATTACAAGACGCGGGATGAAATTAACATCGACGGAGTAAGTCTTGTAAAATTTACAGATATGGCACTACTCTCAGAGTATTATTGTCTATTCTAAAATATTTTTTTATAAAAAAATTAATAATTAAAAAAATAAAAATTATTATTTAATTATTTAGATTATTGTAATGATCTCGACAAAGAGGTACATAATTATCAACACCTATTACTACTTGAGTATTTTCTTTACTAATACGATGAGTAAATAATGCTTCTGTACCATCATTACACATTGTACAAAGTGCTTTTAGTTTAGTAATATTATCACAATGAGGTAATAGTTCATGAATACGGCCAAATGATTGACGTTTAAAATCACCATCCAGACCATAAATATATACTGATTTTTTATATTGATTAACCCATGTTAATACATTTTCACTAAGATCTGAAAAGAATTGACCTTCATCAATAAATATAAAATCATTCTTTAAAATCTCTGAAATAGGAATTTCACTTAATGTTTTAGCTTTAATAGATTTAATTTTTTCTAAATTATGATTAACAATATAGTCTTCATCTGTATATCTGTTATCATCAAAATAAGTAATACCGAGTACTTTTTGATTAATCTTAAGTCTCCGACGACATTCAATTACTATTTCTGACGTTTTACCGGCAAACATACATCCGACGATGAGATTTAACTTTCCTGTATTGTTCATAATTATATATTAATTTAGTATAAATAGATATTTTGTTAACTGGATTAATTATTATTTAATCAATTTTTATTAGATACTCTTTAGATTATCTAATAAAAATTAATGAGTTAAAAACGCAAATAATTTATTATTTGCTTTTTGCTCATTAATTTTTTAATAATCATTTTTTATAATATATACTTTAATAATATACATGAATAATAGATGGACCTTTCAAGAAGAATCCCAATTAATAAAGTCTGTTGCTAATGGTAAAACATATAAAGAACTTAGTGGTGGATTTAATAGAAGTGAGAATGCTTTAGAATTACGAGTTAAAAAAATAGTATATGAAAATATTAGCAATAATAAACCAGCAGATAGAATAGCTCAATTATTACATCTTCCAAAAGATAAAGTTATGCAATATTACTATTCATATAAAGATTATTTAGATCGTCAAACTGGTGGTGCTAATTCAGTTGTTAACTCTGCAGTTAACTCTGCTGCTAATGCTGCTGCTAACTCTGTTGCTAATTCACCAGCTAACTCTATAAATAATAAAGTTAATTTAGCTAATAATCAAGTTAACTTAGCAAACAATCAAGTTAATTTAGCTAATAATAACAATCAAGTTAATCAACCTAATAATTCAAAGATAAGTATGTTAAATAATAATATAAATGGAGGTAATATGTCTGGTGGTAATATTAATAAACTTGGTAAATTAGAATATCAAAATAGAAAAATGAAGCTATTATTAGAAAACTATGCTCTAAAACACAAAATTACTAAAATCATGAAAACCAATAATACCCATGTATATGATGCAGCCATTAAAGCAATTGTTAATAATTAAAGATAATGATTAAAGATAATTTAAGCCTCATTAATTTTTATTATAGAGTGCAACTACTTGCATTCTATAATAAAAATTGAAATTTTTGAGTATCTACTAGTCCCAATACATTTTTTATTATACTATCCGCTGCCCCCGTTTTGTCCCCCATCGGTTTCGACCATGAGCGACATCATCGACTTCGGCTGCACCAGCGCTCTCAGCGAAGCCATTGTGGCTGATTGGGGTTTCGACCCACAGTCCCCAGCCTTGGCACCCCTTTACGAAGACGAGGATTTGTCCCCCTCGCAACCCCCGATCCCGCCTTACGGCCGCATCGTTGGGTACAAACCGGTCATCATTTCGCCGACTGGCCAGCCCGTTTGGCGCGCCATCTTCCGCGACGAGCCTCTCGACGACGAGCTCGAAATGACCTGTGAAAATATGGACGCTACCGACATGCGGATCGAGAATACCATCGACTGGATCAAGCAGTCTCTCGATTACAACCGCGACATCGTCTCCCGTCTCCACGAGATCAAGTTGCGCGCAGCAACCGGGACCGAAATCGCGTTCGCTATACTTGTTCGGTACTACAAGTGGCTCGTTGACACCGAGCAATCCGCCAACGACTGGTCGAAGTACGTTGCAGAACACTTGTTTGCTGTCCCAGCTAGTGACGGCGGTGTTGTCGACATTTTCCAGCAGCTGTTCGCGTTCATTCGCACACGCTCGCTGTTCAAGAACGCACCGTTCGCATTTGCGTCATTCGATGCACGTGTGACGATGGTTGTTGGTGATCGTTTTGACCGCGACTACGACATTTCGCAGGGTGCCGGGAACTCCATGCTGGCTGACGCTAAGCCCATGGATCTGTTCCGCGCCTTCCGCTCTATTGTCAGCCGCAGCGTCATGCGCATCACAAAATCGTACGACACGCCAGATTTCGAGAAGAGTGCCACTTGGTCATACCGTACTCCCGACCGCGAGGAGCACGCCGTTACGCCGGACTTACTGGAGTTCATGCGCGATTACGCCACGATCTTCGTCCAGCTCGAACGCCTCCCCAAGTCTCTCGACAGCATGTTTGCGATTTTCAACAACGCTCGTTCCTAGTTTCTTTATAGTCGACAAGAAAACAAAATAAAAATACAAAAACAAAAATAGAAAATAGTTAATTTATAATCAAGTTAGTTATTTATTTTATTGGTCTGAACTCTACATTTAAATAGTCTATTCTATCAATAAAAAATTTACCGTTAATACATCTACGTACAACAACAAAGTCATCAAAGTCATCAACTCTAAAGAGAGCATGTGATTCTATATCACGACAGGCAACGTTATTGGGTAAACGACAATCATTAAATTTTATATCTCTTATAAATTTTAATTCGGTTTTGTAGTTATAATTATCAGTTACATAAGTAAAATCTTTATTTATTTTAATAATTTTTGGTCCATATGTTATTATAGATTGAGCTGGATCTATATAGCTTTGTTGAAAAACTAATTCAGTCATGTATATTATATATAATTAAATTAACTATATATAATTAAATTAACTATATATAATTAAATTAACTATATATAATTAATTTAACTAATTATTAAATTTAAGCTTCTTCTTCTTCTTCGAATCCCCTACATACTTCATCATCTTCATCTACATTAATATAACCAGTATCATTATATGGTACAAGTTGTCCTTCTTGGTAATAATATAAATCTCCATCCTTTTCAAAATATTCTTTTCCATTTATATTATATACATTATATTCTTCACCCTTTATCATATCAACTCCTATATATATATGACGTTCTAATAAAGAAGTTGGAGTTAAAATCTTTGTAGCTGCTGCTGGTGTAGCTTTTGTTGTAGCTGCTGTTGTAGCTGCTGTTGGTGTAGCTTTTGTTGTAGCTGCTGTTGGTGTAGCTTTTGTTGTAGCTGCTGTTGGTGTAGCTTTTGTTGTAGCTGCTGTTGGTGTAGCTTTTGTTGTAGCATTTGGTGTCGCTGCTGTTTGTCTAGCTTCTTTTACAATATTAAGAGCTACATTACTTGAATTTTCAAATAATCTATTTTGTTCTTGTAATTTATCTTGTTTAGATTGTGCAACTTCTCTAGTTACTTCTCTAGCTACTAATATAACTTCTTCTTTATGCACAGCTTCTATAACATTATCTATAGCATAGTAAATATATATTTTAAATGTATTTTTTATATTATCTATAATTGATTGTATATTATCTTTAATATACGAGGATCTATTATATACTTGATCTATAATTTTTGTAAAACTATCTATTATTTTTTTACCGTCTTCACCTTTATTAATAAGTGTTGTTATATGAAGTGTAATTCTATAAACCGGTGGAACTTTATTTATAAATCCCTGAACTGATTTTGTATTCATAACTTTATCAAATTCTTCTTTAATATCAGTATTACTAGAAATAATATTGTTAATAGAAGATATTATTTTCATAAAATCCGTATCATTAATAATAGTTATAAAACTATCCTTTATTTCTTCATATAGATCTTTATTTATTATTTTTTTAATATTTTCTTTACCATCTTTTTCTGGTATCATTGTAGTAGCTTTTTCAATATTATCTTTTATATTTTCATATATATATTTATCATTTGATTTATTATCATATTTTAAATTATTAATTATAAATATATCTATAATATATAATTTTATAATATTACGAATAGCTTCTTCAATATACTTATTATTCATAAGTAGTGTAATATCTTGATATTTTTTAATGTGTTTATTATCTTTATAATTATTTAATAACTCTTCGAGTGTGATAGTCTTTAAAATTTTAGATTTTGGTAAATCATTTTCATATTGTACTACATAAAAAAATTCATAAATACGACTACCTGGTTTTTCAGTTACAAATTGTTTTTTTATTATAAACTTATTATCTATATTTTCAAAATATATTATATATAATTGATTACGCATATCAATATATATATATTTTATGCCGTATAGATCATTCTTTTTATAAGTATCAGTAGTTTTATCATAAGAATAAATAGCTTCACGTTCAGACTCGAACCGATATAACCGTGGTTTTATATTTGATATTTGAACTTGATCTAAAGCTTCTTTTTTTAATATTTCTTCTTGTTCTTTCATTATAATTTCACCCTTTTCTTTTGCTACTTTTAATAAATTTTCTTGAAATTTAATAAAATCATCTTCAGTAGTTGGAAATATTTCTGGTATTTTCTGTTCAAGAGTATTAAAAAAATTTTTAATTATTTTAATTATTTTATCTTTTTCTCCATAAATTATATAATTTTCTTTAGTACATTTTTTATGTTTACGTGTTTTTTTAATTGATGTACCATTAATACAAATATTTTGGATTGGTATATTTTTATCTGGTATTTTTTGAAATATTTTATTAATATATTCTAAAATAATTTTAAATAGAGCTGCTAATGCATCCAATTCTATAATTTTATATTTTATTTGTCTTAATACACTATTAGATTTTTTTATTATTTTTTTACGTATAAAATACCAAGGTAACATAAATATACTTGGTATTACAAATATAATACTCCATGGTATTCCCCAAACAACACCAATTAAAAACTCTAATACAGTTATACCCAAACCAGATTCATCCTTAAACATACCCCATGCCCAATCACCATACATAGCTTCTACACGCCTAAGATTTCCATTTCCTTCCTTTTTTTCATTATATGCAGCTATTTGTTTTTCATATTCAGCTTTAGCTAAGTCATCTTTAAATAATGCTTCTCTTTCTGTTTTACATATATTAAAAGAACTTTCTAAATCAATTTTAACATTATTTAAATATTCTTTTAATATAGGTGTAATTAATATATCATTTTCTATTAATTTAATATCTTTATTTGTTACAGAATATTTTAAAAATAACTTTAAAATATATTTTAATATTTTTCCTTCAATGCAATCTAAATCTAAAAAATCAGTATTGTCGATGTTACCTCTTCTATCTGGTTGTGCACATGTTGGTGTTATAGTTTTTTTAGATTTTTTATCTTTTTGTTCTCTTAAATCGTTTAGAACTTCATAGATTTTATTATATCTAGAACAAGACATTTATACTATATATAAATTAATTAACTAAAAAAATAAATAAACTAAAAAATAAATAAACTAAAAAATAAATAAATAAAATAAATATCTTAACTTAATATTAAGTAATAATATCATGATCAGTTTATTTAATAAAGTTATAATTGCTGAATGCAATCAAGGACAAAAAAAAGAAGGTGTTGAAAATGGAGGTTATTTTATATGTGATAAGTTAAATATTGCTCCAAATGCTGTTGTTTATAACAGTTTACTCAATGATATTGATTCTACTATAGAAAATGGTTATGAACAATTAAGTTTTTTATTACAAACTTATCACCACAATGATTATATAACTCTATTAATAGGTGGAGATCATAGTCTTGGTATTTCTAGTGTTGATGCATTTTTAGATATATACAAAGAAGATCTGTCTGTATTATGGATTGATGCACATGCTGATATTAATGATCATTTAACAAGTATAACTGGTAATCTTCATGGTATGCCATTAGGTTATCATCATATATTAAGATCTGATAAACCTATATGGAGAAATAATCAATATAGATTAAAATCATCTCAATTATATTATTATGGTATAAGAGATTTAGACATTGAAGAAAAAAAATTAATAGATCAAGATAAAATTGGATATTCTTTAGATCTAGATTATAATCTTAAAAATTTTATAAACAATTCTAAAAAATTATTAATTAGTTTTGATGTTGATGCACTTGATCCTAGATATATGGATTCTACTGGATGTATAGCAGAAAATGGTTTAACTCCTTCTTCTGTTAAATATATTATTAAATATGCTACTGATGCTAAAAAATTAATTCATTTAGATCTAATGGAATTTAATCCAAAGTTAGGTGATCCAGAAAAATCAATAGAAGCTATTAAAGAGATTTTACTCTAATTATTTACTAATTTAATTATTTAAATTATATAGTTAACAAATAACTTATATATAATATCATATTATTATATATGAGTCTAGAAGATTGTACTAAAGATACTCCTGAATTTAGTTTATGTAATTTAACTCTTCAAGGCAAAGTAGTTGAATGCTATGATGCCGATACTTGCAAAATTGTATTACCTATACAAAATACTTTTTACAAGTTTACTTGTAGATTAGCCGGAATAGATACTCCCGAAATGAAACCAAAGAAAGATAAACCAAATCGTGACAATGAAATACTTTGGGCAAAAAGAGCTCGTGCTGAACTATTAAAATTAATTTGTGATGTAAATTTTGATAATCTTGATATCAAAAAAGAAGAAGTAATAAAAGCATTACAAAATAATAAAAAGTTACTGACAGTAAAATGTCTTGAATTTGATAAATATGGTAGACTTTTAGTAGAGTTATATAACAATGCTGGAGAAACAAAGTCTTTCAATACTATTTTAGTTGAAAAGAATCTTGCTGTATCATATGATGGTGGTACTAAAGTAGCTCCATGGATATAGACTTCTACAGATTAAAAAATTGAAATATTAATATATCTATTATATATTAATATATATACATAATTATCTCTATACTCTTTCTCATCATTTACAAATGACGTCTATTACGATTTGTGACAAGATCTACGAAAAGGATATTACTGTTTTAGATTTAAGAAATCATGATTTGATTAGTATACCATCAGAAGTATTCCAATTAACTAAGTTAGAACAATTAATTTTACAAGATAATTATATTACTGAAATACCAGAAGAAATTTGTTTGCTTACAACATTACGAGTACTAAATCTTGAAAATAATAGAATTACAACTCTTCCAGAACAAATAGGGTCATTGACAAATTTAGTATATTTAAATATTTCTGATAATAATCTTACTTCTATTTCAAATAGTATTAGTAATTTATACAAATTATATGATTTGTATTTAGATAATAACTACTTGACTGAATTCCCATTAAGTATTTGTGAATTAGAAAATTTACAAGAATTATGTCTTACCGCAAATCGTATAACTAGTATTCCACAAGATATTCATAAAATGCATGCACTTGATGAATTATATATTGCACACAATCGATTAACTAGTATTCCAGTTGAATTATGTACTTTGCAAAATTTATCAGAACTAAGTATTCAGAGCAATAATATAACAGAATTACCTATTGATATTGTAAATCTTGCAAATTTACAATATTTTCGATACTCTGATAATCCTATTGATAATTTGCTGAATCCTATTATCTCTAGATTTCTTCAACGTTTTGAAAGTAATCCTGATCATTATCATAATATGTTTGATGATTCTCAAAATGTTCATGCCTCTTCTATTCAACAATGTACAAAAGAATCAATGTATAAATTATTGCAACAATTAAAAGACAATCAAGAATATGATTTTATCAGTGATGATATTTTGACACAACGTTGCAAACAAATATTAGTTGAATATTCACAAGATAAAAGTATTCATTCACAATTAGAATGTACTTTTTCAGATGTTCTTAAGGCAGTATTTTATGAAATTAGTCTTTTAGATCGAGAGTTACAAATTCTTTCTAAACAAAGATTAAATGAAGAAATGCTAGATAGTGAATGTAAATGTTTTACCGGACGTCTTACACGTCTTGTAAATAGTCTCTCTGGTATTTCTGATAAAGTATCTATTAAAATTTCTGACTCTGAAGAGATTGGTAATATTATTAGTGTTGCTCAAAATAAATTTAAAGATATAGATCAAGTTAAAGATTATGTTCAAAAAGAATTAAAAGATCGTGGATATGCTGATGAAATTATAAGTCAATGGCTTGAACATATCGAATAATAACTTAGTTTTTTTAGTTAACTTAGTTTTTTTAGTTTACTTAGTTTTTATTTAGTTAACTTATTATATATATGGATTATAAACAAAAATATTTAAAATATAAGCAAAAATATTTACAATTAAAAAATCAAAGTGGTGGTATGGGATCAACAGCTTCATATTATTGGAATCAGCATCCTGATTTTAGAACTATTAATGATTCTAATTTAATAAATGTTATTTTACACCCTAGAAATACAACAACTAATAGACAATATGATAGATATTCTAGATTATTAGATAATTTATTAAGGATAGAAAATGGATTAATAGATATAAAATTTATTACTGATTTTGCAAGACACATATACTACGATATTAATGGAACTAATTTTGGATTAACAAATAATACTTGGAATAATCCTGCTATAAATAAATATGATATTAAACATGTAATTAAACAACCACATGGAAATACAACTATTATATTTCTTGAAGAAAAAGAAACTAAACAAAAAAAAGTACTAAAAATATTTAATAGTATCAATATTGATATATCAAAAATTAAAGATTATTTATCATTAGAAGTTACACATATAACAGATAATACATCATTTGCATATCAAAAAAATTATAATCCAGTATCAAAAGCATATTTTAATGTAATAAATTTTAATGTTGAAAACATAGAAAGAGATTTCGTTAGAACAAATAATCCAGATGATAGATTATATTTATCTTGTAAAAATAATGATGCTATTAATGATTATATCATTAATTTAATATTACAAAAAATAAAGGAAACTAATGATTTTAATTTTGTTAGATATGATAACTTTTTTGTAACACAAGTAAATGGTCAATATAGATATTGTATTATTATGGAACAATTGGATGGATCATTGGATACATATTTAGAAAAAGATATAGCTATTAATAATTATGATGAATTACATAGAATATTAAGTAAAATAGAATCAGATTTAAATATTCTCAAACAAAAGAAATATTTATTTACTCACACTGATATGAAATGTGAAAATGTATTTTATAAAAAAGAAGATGATATAATACAACCCTATCTTGCTGATTTTGATAAATCAAGTATTACTTTTCATAATATTAGATTTTATAATGATATTACACAAACTAGTTTTTTTAAAGGGCTTGTATCAAATCCAATGTCATCTATATCAGAAGTATTACGTGATTGGTATACAATATTGAATGTTGAAAATAGAGGTAAAGAACCATTTTATTATCGTTTTTCACGAGTAGCAAGACATATTATGTTTGGAATAGGTCTTGAAATGTTAGAAACTGAACAAATATATATGAGATATTATTATACACCATATTATACATCTTTTGATATGTGTTCATTATTATTATCTGTATTTAATATGAAAAATGTAGATGTTCCTATATTAAATACAATACCGAGAGAAGATATTCCATTAAAAAGATTAATTACAAAATATATTAGAGATTCATCTTTAAAAGATATATTAAGAATATATAATACAGCAAAATTACCTAAAGGTAATTTTGGTAGTTTAGTAGCAGAATTATTAAATCAACCAACATTAGATAATTGTTTTATACATACTTTTGATAGATCAGAAAACCCCCCTCATATTAATAAATTATATTTATCTTTATCATCAGCAAGAAAAATATGTTTATCAATACCTTTTGTTCCGATATCAGTACAAAAACAAGTTCCTAATATAACAGTATTTAATTGTAATCAATCAAGTACTATAGATTTATATGATACTAAAAAAATAGTTATACCTGCAAATATATTAGGTATGTTAGGAAATATTCCAATAGAATATAATATTGATTATAAAGTAGGTGATAGAGCAATGTTTAGTGTAAGGTTACCAAAAATAATATTTATAACAAATCGTTACAGTTATACTCAATATGGATTTAATGGTGTATATGATTATGATAATGTAGATGAAAAAGATATTGTCGCTATTTATAATTTTATGTTAGAAATAAGAAATAATTAAAAATAATTAATTTAACTAAATAACTTGATAGTTAATTTAGTCAATTATTAAGTTATGCTAACATCATTATATAATTATATTTTTGGCTATGTATATGTAAAATGTGAAAATTGTAATCGAGAACTATGTGTTAAATCTAATATTATTACTGAAGGATCACATATATCTTGTTCAAATGGTTGTACATTTGAATTATATAATAAATTGGAAAAGAAAGATAATAAAAAAAGATAATAAAAAAATTGATTCGTTTAATATATCTAAAGATATATTAAGCTTCATTAATTTTTTATTATTCTTTGAATGATAAAAAAATTGAATTAATAATAATTAAACATCTTAAGAAAATATTATATATTATAATACATATTATATAATGCCTGTTACCACTCCTGAAAACGTTGCGATCGGTATCGATCTCGGTACCACATATTCCTGTGTCGGTGTTTGGCTTAATGGCAAAGTCGAGATAATTGCAAATGATCAAGGTGAACGTACTACGCCATCATATGTTGCTTTTTCTGATGTTGAACGTCTTGTAGGCCAACCGGCTAAATCACAAGCTGCTCTTAATCCTAAAAACACAGTATATGATGCTAAACGTCTTATTGGTCGCAAATTTTCTGAACAAGCAGTTCAGAGTGACATGAAACATTACTCATTTGATGTTGTAGCAGATAGTGGCGATCGTCCAGAAATTAAACTAGAAGATGGTACTATTTACAAACCAGAACAAATCTCTGCTATGGTTCTTGAAAGTATGAAAAAGACCGCTGAACAATTTCTTGGTCATCCAGTAAAGAAGGCTGTTATTACAGTACCAGCTTACTTTAATGATGCTCAACGTCAATCAACAAAAGATGCTGGTGCTATTGCTGGCCTCGAAGTTCTCCGTATTATCAATGAACCAACAGCTGCTGCTCTTGCATACGGTCTTGATAAAAAGACTGATGGAGATCACAATGTTCTTATCTTTGATCTTGGTGGTGGTACATTTGATGTATCACTTCTCACAATTGATAGTGGCATGTTTGAAGTAAAAGCTACAGCTGGTGATACTCATCTTGGTGGTGAAGATTTTGATAGTCGTATGGTTAATCTTTGCATTGAAGATTTTAAACGTAAGACTAAACAAGATATCACTGGTAATGATCGTGCACTCCGTCGTCTTCGTTCAGCTTGTGAACGTGCTAAACGTACATTATCAACTAGTGCTCAAACAACAATCGAAGTCGATGCTCTCTATAATGGTCATGACTTTAACATGAATATGACACGTGCTCGTTTTGAAGAACTTTGTGGTGATCTATTCCGTAGTTGCATTGATCCAGTAGAAAAAGTACTCAATGATGCTAAGATGAGTAAACAAGATATTCATGAAGTTGTACTTGTTGGTGGTTCAACACGTATTCCAAAGGTACAAAAACTCCTATCTGAATTCTTCAATGGTAAAGAACTTTGCCGTTCTATTAATCCAGATGAAGCAGTTGCATATGGTGCAGCTATTCAAGCTGCTGTACTTGTTGGTGATAAGTCAGAGAAACTTGGAGAAATTCTTCTTGTTGATGTAACTCCACTGTCAATTGGTATTGAAACAGCTGGTCAAATCATGACTGTCATGATTCCTCGTAACAGTACTGTACCAACAAAGAAGACTCAAACGTTCTCAACTTATTCAGATAATCAACCAGGAGCAACTATCCGAGTATTTGAAGGAGAACGTAAATTTACAAAGGATTGTAATCTGCTAGGTCAATTTGAACTTACTGGTTTTCCACCAGCTCCACGTGGAGTACCACAACTTGAAGTAACATACGATCTTGATGCAAATGGTATTCTTAAAGTATCAGCTTGTGAAAAATCAACTGGTAAAGTTCAAAATATCACAATTACAAATGATAAGGGTCGTCTTTCAAAAGAACAAGTAGAAGAAATGATTAAGAAAGCTGAACAACTTAAAGAAGAAGATGAAAAGAACTTTAAACGTGTTGAAGCTAAGAATTCATTTGAATCATATGTATTTAACTGGCGTAATCAATTAGATAAAGATGAACTTGCAAGCAAACTTCCAGCTGAAGAACTTGAATCATCCAAGAAACTTATTTCAGATGCTCAAGCATGGCTTGAATCAAACTCAACAGCAACAACTGAAGAATTTGAACATAAACAAAAAGAACTTGAATCACACTTTAATAATCTTGCTCAAAAGATCTATAGTGGTGCTGAAGGTTCTCCAGGTGGTGCTGGTATGCCAGACATGTCACAATTTGCTGATATGATGAAGAATCAACAAGCTCCAAAATCACAAGATACAGAAGTTGATTAAATATAATTATTTTTTTATTAAATTAACTTGATATTAGTTAATTTAATTATTTTTTATTTAGTTAATTATTTTTTATTTAGTCAACTATAATTATTTTGTTATTTTTTATTTAATTAACTATTATATATATGAATAGAAAAGCTATAATATTTATTTTAATAGTAATACTAATATTTGTCATATTAAAATCAAAAGAACAATTTATTACATACTATGGGCCAGCGAACAATATAGATTCATTCAGATATTGTAAATCATGTGAAGAAAAAACAACATTTGAATGTAATAATTGTATAAATTGTGGTGTTTGTGTAACTGGTAATGTATCAAAATGTATTAGTGGAGATCAAGATGGACCAGAAAATAAATCAAATAAGTGTGAACAATGGATTTATGGCGATAATAATATATCTAACTATGTATCAACATATGTACACCCGATATATCCATATTATTATGATATTTTTTATCCTCCTTATTATTATGATGGTTTATACTATGGTAGAGGTTCAACATACAATTCGAGACCATATTTCAAAAATAAACACGGAAATCATGATAGACACGATAAAAGAAATGGAGGAAGAGATGGATCAAATAGAAATAGAGATGAGGGTAAAACAAATAAAAAATAATAAAGTGGTTAATTAAATAAAAAATTAAGTTAATTATCAAACATCTTTGCTAATTCTGCAAATTGTGGAATATTCTTTAATTGATCCACACTAAGTTTCATTGGCATCTGTGGCATCTGTGGCATCTGTGGCATCTGTGGCATTTGCGGCATCTGTGGAATTTGCGGCATTTTATCTGGATCAAATATCATTTGCTTAGTTGATTCTCTATATTTTTCCATTTTTTCAGTAAGTTCTTTTAAAAATTGTAAATATTTTTTATCTTTAATTCTTTTTTTAAGATCATACGTTTCATTGCGTTTTTGTTGTGCTAATAGATTTCTTTTATCAAATGTATTTGAGTCATGAGATACACATAATATAATCTTACTTGGTTCTAATTGAGCCATATTTTCACTAAAATTATTTGTAAATGATGGTTCTTCTTGACCATTTAATGTAGGATCATGTTGATGTTTCATAACATATCTTTTTCTATAGGCAAATGTTCCATTAGTGCCATGATTATTACCATATGGACCAAATTTATATATTTGTTTAATATCAGTATAATAAATATCTAATGTTGTACATCCGGCAATTTCTGCTTTTGCTTGATTAAGTCGAAATACACTATATGTTATACGTTCTGGAAAATGATAATCATCATCATCAAAACAAATAATAATATCTCCTTTTGCTAATTCATTAACTTTATTACGTTTTTCTCCTAATGTTAATTTTACAGGATTATAATAATATCTTATAGATTTATCATCTTTAGGTATAATATCTTCATTAGAAGTTGGACTATCATCATAAATAACTAATTCTCTTAAATGTTTTGGATAAGTTTGTACTTGATATAAATGTATTAAAATTGGTAAGAATTCTCGTCTATTATATGTTGGAGTTACTACGGATACAAATTCACGTGACATTTAATATTAATTAATATATATTATAATTAAAATCTTAAATATAAAATATATAAATAAAAATATTTAATCTTAATTTAATATATATATGTTAACAAAAAATAAAATATTACTTATATTAGTTATTATTATATTTATTTTCATTTTTATTAATAAAACTGAAAAATTTACTAATAATACATGTGTATCTGGAAACTGTAAAGATTTATTTGAAATGTGTGAAAAAAATGAAGAATGTAAAAGTAATATATGTTTTAAAAATCCAAATAATAATATTGGTAAATGTATAGATCATGAATGTATTTCATTATTTGATTGTAAAAATAATGAAAGATGTATTGCAGGAAAATGTATACCAAGACTTAATATAAATGAAATTTGTAATTCTAATTCTGATTGTATAACAGATAGATGTCTAAGAGATAAAAATGCTAGTAGAGGATTGTGTCTAAATAAAATACCAGAAAATTGTAATATAAATAATAATTGTGATTGTACTTATAATAACGAATGTGAAACTGGATTATGTTATAATAATAAATGTTGTCGACCAGGTGATTATGGTTGTATGTGTACACAAAATAGAAAATGTGCAACAAATGATAAATTTCCAGTAGAATGTATTAAAAGTAAATTAACAAATATATATGAATGCGATACACCATAATATTATTTGAATAATTTAACGTAATATGCCCATAGACCAATACCAACAAATGCTTTAGCTATAACATCTAAAATATTATATATAATATTTTTAACTTTTGGTTCCGTCATTGAATTTATTCCATATATACTCCATGTAATTACAAATATCATATATATCACAAAATTTTGTACATTTTTTTTTCCTTTTATAAAATGATAATATATGTAATAAAATAATAATGCAAAAAATAAAAATCCACCAGTTATTGCAAATTGTTTATTTATTTTACTAATTTCTCCTAAATATCCCATCAATAACATACCATAATTTAATATTATCATTATTATAAAATGTTTAAATTTGAATTGTGTATTTAAATTATATGTTAAAACTAAACCTAAACCTAATAACATAAGTGGTGTTGTACATGCCCAATCAGAATATCTAACTAAAGTTATTTTATTAAAATCTATTTCAGGTACATTTACCATATCTAAAAATTTACTATAAAAGTAACTTGCTATAAGTGATATACACGTCTCTATATTCATAATATGTCTAATTTTCGGATCTTTTGTTCTTATTGCTTCTATAAAAGTAATTGTTCCTGTAGTTAATAAAAGTGAATAAGAAAAATTAAAACTACTTTTAATTTCATTTAAATCTAAATTTTTTAAACTCATACTATATATATATGAATATAAAAATAAAATCATATCTATTTATTTATATAGGTACTATATTTTATGTACTTGCAGCATATTATCATTTAACATTAAAAGAATGGAGTTTTAGAAGAGCTTTTACTATGGCGTTACCATTAGTAGCTATAGAATATTTTTTTAGCTTAAGAGGTAATAAATATTTACATGATCTACTAAATAAAAATCCTATTGAAATATTATTAGTAACTATGTGTTTTTACTTTATTAATACATGGTTATTAAACTATTTTGTTATAAAAAATAAAGTAACAGCTTGGAAAGAAATAATAAGTTTCTTATTAATAATTGGAGCATTTACTCTTTCAACTAATGTTAGAGTTGATCCTCATACACCAAATAAGATAATAGTTGGTAGTATAGAAGTTTAAATTAAAAATTTTATAATATCTTGAGTTAAATTAATAGAATCTAAATAATTTTCTAATTCTTTTTTATCATCTTTTTTAAATACAATTAATTTATGTTTTAGTTCAGATAAAATTGGTTTTGTAATGTTTATTAATAATTTTACAAAATTATTTGAATTAATAATTAATATTTGACTAACTCGTCCGTATGTTTTTATTAAATTTGCTAATCTTTTTGTTGTCTTTATTTCTAAATAATGTTTCATTTCAAATCCTTCAAAATCAATTATCCATGTCCATAATTCTGGATTTATAAAATTTAAATAATTGGTATAATGATTTATTATACCATCACTATCATTATATCTTTTTGCATCTGATATTTTTGTATAAAATAAATGTATTTGATTATTATTATAATTATAAGTTGTTAATACAGTAAATGAGTGAGAACCTGGATTATCATGACACATTTTACATATATGTTCCATAATATTTTATTATAAATAATTTATTTATAATAAAATCGCAATTAATTGGCATACGCTACACCGGACATACCACTCATTATACGTAATACATTATATACTCCTACACAAATTAATAATTGCGAATTCTTAATAATATTAGATACTTGCATTAAACCCGAATTTCTTGATCTAAGATTATCAGCAAAAGTTAATAACAATATTGCTGTATCTATTCTTGATAAATTGCATGTACCAGATGGTTGATGTTGTTCTGGTAATAATCCAAAAGAATAACAATAAATACCGCCTGGAGGTGTTCTTGTATGATGTTGAAATGGTTGAACATAATTAAAGTAATTACCTGATTGAGTTTCAAATCTATCATGTCCATTTAATTGTATTTTAGCTGTACTTACTAGATTACCATTACCGGCTAGATCTAAACCATAATTAAATGGCTGGGTTATTAATAAATTATTATTATATATTTGATTATATGTTGTCGGAACTGTAAAATAATCAACTGGTATTGATACGTCTTCTATTTTTAATATATGTTTAATATTCATTAATAATTTATCTGATTGCCATCCAGCATATGCTTTTGGTCTTATTTTTATATTAGTATCAATATCTTCTTCTATACTAAATCCATATGTAACTTCTTTTATTGATCTGCTTAAATATTTATTATCATATTCAAAATATTTATCATTGATATAAAATGTATTATATGTATTAAAAGTTTGATTAGCATTCGTATTATTTTTAACTATTAAATGCATTCTTGGTAAAGAATAACTATTATTATCTATAATATATTCTCTTGTTGTATTTGCTGGTATTGTTGGATCTTCACCCATTAAATCCGTTAATTTATGCCAACCATCATTTAATGTGTATAAATTTGCTAATTCTTCAGCTGGTGTTAAATAAGATAACATTTTTTGACATATATTTAAAGCTGCATAATCAAGAGTTTCTTGTACATTACCATTATACATAGTTAAAAATATATTTGGTCTATTATATAAACTACATCTTGTCGCCCATACTATTTCTTTACATGGATGATTAAAGTTTAATAAAAACTTTTGTGATGAACCTATTATTGATTCTACATCATTGGTTTGTACTTGTTCTATTAAATATTCATGACCTACTTGTGCCATTCTTCTTCTTTCTTCTTGATCTAAATATATATAATCTACTAATAAAGATGTATTTGAAAGTTTATAATCACTTGGTATTATACTACCTGGATCTGTATTTATTAAATTTGATAATTTTTCAAATTCAATAAAAAATCTTACTTCGTGATATTGTAAAGCTATTAATGGTAACGATAATCCTACATTTCTATTAAACCAAAATTGTATTGGTACATATATAGTATATTCTGATCTTGACATATTTGGGGCTAAATATGTAAATAAATCTGTTAATTCTGGAACATTACCAATCATTTTATTATAACCATCTTCTTTTTCATTCTTGTGAGTTAATTGATACCATACATCATATAATAATCCACAGTGTTTATCTATTCTTGATCCACCTATAGTACATTCTATATTTCTTATTAATGCATGACCAACATTATGTATATAAGCCATATTTATCGATAATGCTGGTAAAGTTGTTTTTAAATACATTTTATTTGCTAAATCTCCATTTCTTAATATTTGTACATCACAATGATTACCAAAATTACCATTTTCTATTGGTACTTCAATACATTCTATTGAAAAATTTGTATGACGTCTATATACAACTTTAAAATAAGTTATTTGCGGACTTCCTGTTAAATAAACATCTTGTGCTCCATAGGCTACTAATTGCATAAGACCCCCACCCATATATAAATAAGTTAACAAAAAAATAAAAACTAAGTTAACTAAAAACTAAAAAATAAAACTAACTAAACTAAGTTATTTCTTATTATATTTCATTTTCTTATTCTTCATGATTTTTTTATACACTTTATATATTATTAATATTATTATTATAAAAATTAATATAGAAAGATAATATAATTTTCGTATATTAATCTTAAAATGTCTATTTAATTCGATATAAATTTTAATAAATGTTGGAGAGTTTATAAAATATTTATCTCTCCATGCTCCATATGCTAATTTTTTTGTAAAATTATGATATGCGATATGATTATCGTGAATAGTACTTACATTTTCTTCAGGAAAAGTAAAATATGGATACTTATATGCATAAGTTATTAATAAAGAATATATATAATTATCTGCTGTATGAATTTTATTAGGTAATAATACATATTTATTATCTTTATAAATCATCTCTAATAATTTTTTTGCTCCTCTTTTATTTATTAAATAAGATCCACAACATGATATTAATCCACTATCATTATATGTATATTTTTCATGTAATGCTACTAGAGTAACATAATTTAACATTATAATATCCCAATTATTAGGAGCAGAATCTATTATTCTTGATACTTTTTTATCCCATAAAGGAACATATTCTACACTCAAATCATCTTCTAAAATTAAAGCATATTCTTTATCTGATTCTGCAAAAGTTTTAATAGTATTTAAATGAGATAATAACACAGCATATTCTATTTTATTTCTCATCAATGGAGGTTCAAAAATATAATTACTATATAATTGATCTTCACTTAATTTAGATCCATCAACTGCTGATATACGTTGTGTTGGTATAGTTATACCATCTAATATTTCTAACATATTATTTCTTCTCTCAACTGATCTATCTAAATTAATCCAATATATTATATCAACTATATCTAAATAACTATTTATTTTTTTAGTTATTAACTTTTTATTAATATTTTTATTTAATTTAGTACTTAATTCTTTATTATTATTGGTTATTTCATACATGTATATATTTATATATTAATTTATTTTTTTTAATGACAAAACATATAAATAAAAAAGAAATATTTATATATTAATATTAAATGAGTAAAAATAAACGTCCAAATGATGATCCCAACTTAAATAATCCAAATAAAAAACCATTGATTATTCATTTTATTAATTTTAATAATTTAAATAATAAAGATAATAATGATGATAATAACGATGATGATAATAATGATTGTAATTCATGTGATAATAATGACAGAGATGATAATAATATGAATGATGATAGAGATGATGATTTATATAATAGTGCATTTGTAAATAGATGCAATAATCCAAAATGCGATCATATGAATTATACTGGTTATGAATTATCATTAGGTCTTGATAAATTAGATTTAAATCTTCCTGATAAAGACATTGAAAATATAGATGATCTTATAGAACTTGGTTATTTATATCATTGTAGAAAACGAATTACATACAAAGATATTGATCTTTTAAAATTATTTAATTTAATTGAACCGCTTTTAGAATTAAAAAAATTAGTTGGTATGCATTCTGTAAAAGAAAGTATGGTTGATCAAATATTATTCTTTTTACAAAAATTAAATAAAAAAGATAAATGTAATGATTGTATAAATTGTGATATTAATATTAAATGTACAAATGTTAAAGATGAAAATGATGATATGTTGCATACTGTTGTTACTGGACCACCAGGTGTTGGTAAAACTGAACTTGGTAAAATTCTAGGTAAAGTTTATAAAGCAATGGGAATTTTATCAAAAGGTCATTTTAATATTGCTAGACGATCTGATTTAATTGCTAAATATCTCGGTCAAACTGCTCCCAAAACACAATCATTTATAGATAAATGTAAAGGAGGGGTTATGTTTATTGACGAAGCATATTCTTTAGGTAATCCGGAAGGTAGAGACTCTTTTTCTAAAGAATGTATTGATACACTAAATCAAAATCTAACAGAAAGAAGAGACTTTCTTTGTATAATTGCCGGTTATGAAGATTCACTCGAAAGTAGTTTTTTCTCATACAATGAAGGTCTAAAACGTCGATTCTCTTTTAGATATAATATAGATAAATATACTGGCGATGAATTATGTGAAATATTTTTAATGAAAATTAAAAAAGAAGGTTGGATTTATGATGATCATGATTCTAATAATGATAAATTAAAAAAATTCTTTAATAAAAATTTAAGTTCTTTTCCACGTTTTGGCGGTGATGTTGAAACTCTATTTCTAAAAACAAAAATCATGCATTCTAGAAGAATTATGTTTAAAAATCCTAATTTACGTAAAAAAATTACTTTTGATGATATTCAAAAAGGATTTGATAAATTTACTTCACATAGAAAAACTAAAAGTGATAATAATGATGTTCCTGAAAATTTATGGCACATGTACAGTTAACTAACTATTAAGATAGATTATTTAAGAATTAGTTAAGATAATAAACTATATTTTATGAATCGATTTGCTCACATTATTTTTAACCAACAAAATATTAATGCATTCAAATATAAAACTATTCTAAATAAAAATCTTATTATTCAAGGATATAATTGTATACCTAAAACTTGTCTTAAAAATGTAAATAATCTTATAATTCATAATTGTGATAAAAACTTTTTACAAAATAATATTGGTCTTATTCTTGGAGCAAAAAATATTTATTTTAATAGTATATATCCAAATTATATTGTATTTCACGAGTTACAACGTAAAGTAATATATGATAAAAATTCACGTATTTATATTAATGAAAATTATTATGATAAATATATGAATTATATAGAAACATATTCACAATATATTTCAGGATCTAGTTATGATAATTCTTATCAAATTAGACCATTAATTTCAAATAAATACAATGATTTAATTATTAATGCATTAATTGAAGACGTTAAATTGGTTTAAGCTATTCTTATTTATAATTATTATACTTATAAATAATGCACTTTACTATAATGGATCCAAATGTATCCACAACTATGAATGGATTTTTAATAGTCGCAAATATTATAAATTTAATATATAATGTTCCACAAATTATTACTACTTATAAAAGAAAAACAACACGAGATTTTAGTGGTACATTTTTATTAATGAGATTTGTTGGTAATATTATTTGGATTGCGTATGCAGTTGAAGTTGATAGTCTATTAATGTTAATCAATAATATTGTTACTGTATTATCATCCGCTTTTGTTGGATATTATAAAGTTGTCGAATTATATGGAGATTATAAAAAATCAAAAAAATATAAAAGTTTAGATAATAATAATTCTATAAAAACTGTTCAGGATGAAGAAATTATTAATATACCTATTAATGTGATATCAGTAGAACATAATAAAATTAATAATAATCAAATTAAAGAAGAACACTATTTAGTAGATGGCTACTTAGTTGATGTAAGTTTAGATCATAATGATAATGATCATAATAATTTGCTTTAATTTATTTATTTAGTTAATTTATTTAGTTAATTTATTTATATATAATAGTATATATATGACTTGTGGCAAAAGAATGTGTCAATGTAATAGCGGTTTATGCGTAAAGAATACTTTATGTGATTATAGCCCTGAAAAAAATCCATATGAATCATCTTCTGGTATTGATTTAAATCCATTTGAAAAAAATGAACCATTTACACCAGATATTGATACTAATCCAATTGAAACATATTATAAATCAAGTGTTGATGAAAACTCATTTAATTCAAATTGTAAAGCACCAGCTTCTACAGTTCAATTATATGATAACTTACATGTATTTAAACGTGATACAGGAGTTAAAACTAATACTACCCCAGTAGTAGAATTACCACAAGTAGCTAATACAGTAATTGTTAATGATATACCTGTACAAGTATCTGGATCATCAAGACGTTGTTCATTACAAAAAATAACATCAGGACATATTGTTATTTTTGTTACTATCTTATTAATTGCAGTTATTTTTATAGTAAAGAAACAAAAGAAAAATAAAAATTAATTGCGCTTATTTAAATAGTTAATTTATTTAAATAGTTAATTTATTTAAATAGTTAATTTATTTAAATAGTTAATTTATTTTTTTTTTATTTTTTATATAAACACAACTTATATAATGAGTGTTAATTTTTTACATAGTTCCATCAACAAACATGTTGAAGGCGATAAAAGAGAAACCAATGAAGAATTTATTATTCATGGTTCCAAAGGTTTTTCAGCTAAATACTACCATAAAGATAGTAAACAAGATATTAAAATTGTTGTAGTTCAAAAAGATGCTAAGTACATAGTTAAAGTTAAAGTAGGTGACAAAGTTGATGAAAAAACACTTGCCACAAAAGCCGAAGTTATTAAAGAATTAGGTAAACACAAAGAAGCTAAATTTATTGTTGATTACCTTTCAAAAGCTAAAACTCTCTCAAGATCTGGTTCACGTAAAGGATCTAAAAGAGGTTCAAAACACAGAGGTGGCTCACGTAAAGGATCCAAAAAATCATCTAAAAAGAATTCTAAGAAAGGATCAAAGAAACACTAAATAATTTATTTAAGTTAATTTAATTATAAATTATAATATTTTTTATATTATAATTTTTAAAGAAAATTAAAGATATAATTAAATTAACTTTAATTTAAATTAGTTAGTTAATTTAGTTTTTCTTTGATTTTAAGGCTTTGTATACAAGGTGAACGGCAGCGAGACCGACGAGAATATATACAATTTTGTTGAGGTTGTCATTCTTGCCACTGCTGGCAGATGTGAGTTTATCAACTAAGTTAATGTTAAAGAGACCAATGAGACCCCAGTTAAGACCACCGATAATTAATAACCATTTGGATAATGTTTCAAGTTTCATTATTATATATTATATTGTTTATATATTTTTTTTATTTTTTTTAATTAATATTTATTATTAAAAATCAAAATCTATATATTTTTATTAAATTTACTATATTTTTATTAAATTTACTATATTTTTATTAATTTAACTATATTATTTTTAAATTTACTATATTTTTTTTAAATTTACTATATTTTTTTTAAATTTACTATATTTTTTTTAAATTTACTATATTTTTTTTAAATTTACTATATTTTTTTTTAAAATTTACTATATTTTTTTATTCTATTATAATATTATATATGTCAAGCTATTTGCGTGGATTGATATGGGGAGGAGATTATGATTTCGAGTTCTCTTATACTGAAAAAAATACTGATAGAGTTCACTCTATAAATACATCATCACTTACACCACAACTTATTGAATCTATTAAAGATAATATTTTATCTATTGAAATCAATAACATTAATGTTAATAATATTAATTCTAATTTATGTTCACTTAATTTTAATAAAATTACTTTTAATAAATGTATTATTAAATCTGTAGAAAATTTACAAAATAATAAAAACTTACAAAATGTTATATTTATTGATTGTGATATTAAAGATATATCTAAATTACAAGTAGATAATTTAACTGTAATATCATCAAATATATCTTTAGAAGATATTGTTAAATTACAACAACTTAAAAATTTAATATATAAATCAAATTTAAAAACTACTAATGATCTAATTAATTTAGAAAACTTAACAAATTTAGTATCGTTAAATTTAAGTGATAATAATATAACTAGTATTGCTAATATGGGTGTTTTATCTAATTTATCAATACTTGCTTTAAACAATAATTTAATTGATTCTATTGATATACTTAAAAATTATAAAAAATTACAATTTCTTAATATTAATAATAATAAAATAACAGATATTAAATCAATCATTAATAATACTGATCTTAGAAATTTATTTATATCAAATAATTCTATTACTGATATCGATTTTATAACTAATTTTGAAAATTTAGAAATATTACATGCTAATAACAATCCAATAAAAACTATTCCAAATCTATTAAATCTTAAAAAATTAGATTATAATAATCTTCATATAAATTGGAAAAATGTTACTGAATTAAAAGGTATGAAAGGTTATATTTTAATGAAAAATATTATTATGTCTCTTATTAGCAACTAACTATAAAACTTAGTTAACTATAATTATTTATTTAGTTAATTTATTTTTTTTGGTTAATTTATTATTTTGTTAATTTATATATATATGAATAACTCATCTAATAATGATGAATATAGTGTAAATGAAATATATAAAGATCAAGTATTAGAAAAATCAACTAATCAAAATATTTTTAAGAAAGTTGATAAAAAAAAAATACCACTTAAAAAAGAATTAAGATTAAGATTAATTAAAGTTGTTGATATAGCTTATATTTTCAGTTTTTATGCTCTTGCTGGATTCTTTTTAAGTGTTGCTTTTGATAGAGTATTTCCAGAATTTTCAAAAGAAAAATATAGTAAAAAGAGTTCTATAGCTATAATGGCTGAAGCTTGTTTAATTTTTGCATCAATTGGGGTTACTGTATATATTATTAAAAACTTATTTGAATTAGTTCCATTTCCTTTTGAAAGAGTAGATGGTTATGTTCATAAAAAAGTTAAAGAACTTAATACTGCTATTCCATTAACATATCTAATTTTCTTCTTCCAATTTGGTTTACAAAAGAAATTATTACATCTTGCTACAAGATCTAGCTTTATGAGACACAATCCAGTTATTAAAAATCCATTTATACATTCTGTTGATGCTAAAAATATATAAAGAATATAAAGACTTAAATATTATAATAATTATGTTTGGTTATCTAAGTTATACAGCTGTTTTTCTATATGGCTTTGTTTGTGGTTATTCTCTAAATTATATTTTTAGTTTATATTCACGTTATAAAAAAGAGAAAGATGCTAAAAAAATTATAGCACGCGATGTATATGATCTATATACAAATAAATTATTTGATTCTATTTATTCTGATTTAGATAATACTAAATTTACAGTAGATGATCTAAATGGTTTATTAATTTTTTCAGGTAATCTACTTGAAATAACTAACGAATATAATAAATCTTTTAAAATAGTAATTAAAGATGGTATACCAGTTATAAAAATTCTTGATAATAATTATCTTAATAATGAACAATTTGTTAAAGTTCTTAAATATCTTAAGAAAAATGAGTTTGAAGTAAAATTACTAAAATCAAATAATTTACAAACTATTAAATAATAACCATTATATAATAAAATTTATTTTTATTATATATATGAATAATGTTTATACTCCTCCAGATTTAAATAGTGTCGATACTAATTTTAATAAAATTATCGATAATTATAAATCTATTTATTTAAATTTAAAAAATATTTTCGAAGATATAAAAGTTTTAGAAGGTGTTCATCATGTTTATATCAATTCTATAGACATGACATCTTTAAATTATTCTATCTATGTAGATGATATTAAACATCAAATTAATATTACTAAAACTGAATATGATTATATAAATAAAACTTATAATCTCAATATAGAAAAGTTTTACAGAGATCTCTTTAAATTATATAATAGAATTACTAAAATTATTTTAACTATTTTTAAAGAAAATAAAGATACTGTTGTAAAAATTTGGAATTCTAGTGAAAAAATAACTTCTGAATCATCTGAATTTAAAAAATTAAAAAGATGTATTAGAACATTAGCCGAAAATGCTAGATCTTCTACTCCTATTTTAAGTGATAATAAAATATTTGATGAAATTAAAAAACAATATTATATGGATATTATTATCTATAATGACATGGAAAATACACATAGCTATAATATTAATGATGTTCAAAATATATTTACCAATCTTATGAAAAGATTAGAAGAATTAAATTTATCAAAAGAATTAATTATTATGAATTTAACTGATATTAGAAATAAAACAGATAAAGGCATACTTGGTCAAACATTTGTTATGGATTTAAATGGTAAAAGTGATAGAATTAATGTTGATTATTGTATTCTTGTTAAAATTTTAGAAAGTATCATTGCTATTCATATTGCTCTATCTGATAAATATAAAAATATGGCTCAAACTATTGCTGATCAAGTAAACTACAATGAAGAAACTACTGAATTATTATCGGCATCTATCTCTGATAATGATCGTAAAAGCATTGGTGAATTATTTTTATCTAAAAATGATAAAAGACATTTAGAAGATGATGATTAGATTATTTACTCTTTATCCATAATTAATTTATATATATTGCGTTTTTATATATAAATGACGGACGAAAATGATAAACAAAATACTGAACAAGTCGATGTAATGTCTCCAGTTATTGCAGATTGGAAAGAAGAAGACGATATTATATTAAAAGAATGGGTTGATAAATCAGCCTGTTTTAAATGGTTACATGATAAATCATATAAAGTATATAAAAAACAATACTTTCGATTAATGATACCTGTAATCGTTATATCAACTTTAACTGGTGCTGCTAATTTTGCTCTCCAAAGAATTCCTTCACAAGAAATGCAAGGTTATGCTAGTTTAATTGTTGGTGGTTTTAACATTATTGCTGCTATTATATCTACTGTTGCACAATTCTTAAAAACTGCTGAACTTAAAGAAGGTCATAATATTGCATCTAAAAGTTGGGATAAATTTAATAGAACTATTAAATTGGAATTACAGAAAAATCCTAAAGAAAGAACTATTAAACATGATTTATTTACTCATGCTATGAAAGAATATGACAGATTAGTTGAATTATCTCCTGATATCCCAACATCTGTTATTAACGAATTCAAAAATATTTATAGAAATACTATCGATCTTATTAAACCAGAAATCACTGGTTTTATTATGTCTAGTAAAATCTATGAACAAAAAATACCTGTTGCCGATATTGATATTAAAATTAGCCAATCTATTAATGCTGAAAGTGTTATCAAAAATGAATTTATTGATAAATTTAAACAAAAATATGGTAGAACACCTACACAAGATGAAATTAATGATTATATTGAATTAAGTGAAATATCTATCGCTTAATTAAATCATTCGTTTTTTAATCTTTTTCATAACTGTACCATCATCGTTGTCTGTATATTTAGATTGTTTAGATTGTTTGTATTCTGGTTGTTGTTCTGGTTTAAAGTTCTGTTTAGTGTCTTGTTCTTGTTCTGATTGTTGTTCTTGTTGTTTTTGAGTATCTTGTTTATTAAGTGAATTTATAATAGTATCTTTGTCTAGATTAAAGTTTCTTAGTTTAATAATAATATTATTATAAAAATCTTCATCAATAGTTTTATTGTCTTTTAGTTTTTGAAGACGCTCGATATTTTCATAAAAATTTATTACAGCATTCATTGTTCGATTAACATTGTATACTTCATTAAGATTTACTACAAGATCAACTACTGATACTTGTTGTTTATCTGAATTATATACATATCCTCCATCATTTGTATACATTGTTTTTGTTTCTGTTTTATTTCTCATTTCAAATGCTTTTTGTTCAATCTCTTTTACTTGCTTTTTTTTAATATTAAACATTTCTGCTACTTCTTCATGCGAATTACCATTTTGTAGTAGATCATAAATATGACCATATAGTTTACATTCGATAGCATATCGTGATCGTTTAATTTTTGACATATTAAAAATATCATCTATAGAATTTCCTTTTTTAAATTCATTAATTACAAAGTCTTTTTCTTCTTCAGTCCACTTGTTCATGATTATATTATTAAGTTAACTAGCTATTAAGTTAACTAGCTATTAAGTTAACTAGCTATTAAGTTAACTAGCTATTAATTTAACTAGCTAATAAATTATATTTTTTTCACTTTTTTTAGTTAACTTATTTCTTTTTAGTTAACTTATTTCTTTTTAGTTAACTTATTTCTTTTTAGTTAACTTATTTTTTTATATTAACTTAATTATATATGAATAATCAACATGTAGTTATTTCAGATCCAGAAGGATTTGATATTTTAAGTATGATTGGAAATGTTAATATAAATGATCCAAATATAAATACTATTTATGTTTGTGGAGATGTAATAGACTCAACAAGTAATATAGATCAAAATAAAGAACCAGAAAAATTTAAATTATTATTACAAAATAAATCACATAATTTAAAAAATATATATAATTGCATAATAAATCCTAAAATAAAAGTTACTTTTGGTAATCGTGATTTAAACAAAATAAGAGTGAAATATTTAGCAAAATTAGATAATTCTATTAATGGTAATAAATTAGTTAAAGATTTTAATAATGGTGTAATAGATCTAAATAATAAAACATATGAAGATTTATTGAGTATAATTGCTAAAAATAATAATCCATGGGAAATTAAAAATATGAATGATTGGTATCCATTTTGGAATCCAAATATTTCTGATAAAACTAAAACAAAAGATTGGTCAACACAAGTTGATTATACTGGTAAACCATTCAAACAAAGATTTGATGAAATATTTGGTACTGATGGTACTATTGGTATGATGACTGCTGGTAATTTATATAAAACAATATATCATGAACTTGGATTTCATTTTGATAATATTAATGACGATTTTGCTGCATTTATTACACTCGCTATATTTCGTAGTATGTTTATGAGTAAAACAGTTAATACTACTAAAAATATAGATCAAATTAAACAATTATCTAAATTAGGAGATGAATCAAATCCTGATAATAAATTAAATTCTAAATATTTTGCTGGTTGGCTAAAACTATTCTATTCCAAGCATAAAATATGTGATATGCTAAAAATAGATGAAGTCATATATCTATTTTCTCATGGTGGTATGACATATTCTTTCTTTAAACCTGAAAAATTTCAAAATCCATTACTCTTAATGGCACAAGAACTTCTAAATGATAAATCAAAATCATTAAGAGATATATTATCAGATGCTGGTAAATATTATAATACTTTAGGAACACAAACTCAGACTGGTGGTTATTATAAAGAATTAGATAATACAAAAATTATAGATATAAGTGATATCGAACGTCGTATAACAAATACTAATATATTAATTAATTCTGCTATTACAGAAATATTTAAAGGAACATCTATGTTAAAACCAACTGCTCAAATGTTATTTATTTCTTTGATTACAACTGGTTTTGATTGTGAATCTTTTACTGGTAAAATTAATAATACTAGTCAATTAATTGGTAAACCAGGTTGTAATAATATTAGTTCTGCTCCAAAAATAGGTCCAGTTATGCCAGGTATATTTAATATGAGAAATGATTTCTTTACTGTTAATAATTATACTTTATATCAATTTATTGGCCATGTTCCTGTTGGATATTCTAGTACAATAGATTATTTTACAAACACAAATTCTAAAGGATATGAAAATAAAGCATATTTAATCAATCTTGATATTTCATTAACTCTTGCTGTAACTCAAATTAACAAAATTGATAAAATTAACGATACAAATAAATCAATAACGTATGCTACTATAAAAGGAGACGATGTTATAATAAATAGTAATATGAATTTAAATATACCATCAAATATGACAAAAATATATGATAATTCTTATAAATTTGATAGTAATATTACTGGTCAAAATTTAATTATTCATAGTGATAATTTATTAATAAACAATAATGAATTAAATATTAAAATTAATAATCTTATGGGTAATGTTATAGAAACATCACACAATGATATTCTTAAATTAACAAAAGAATTAATAAATGGTAATACTACTTTATGTTATCATGGTCAAACAATAATAAATAATGATTTATTTTATATCATGACACATCAAATAAATGGTGCATTTGTTAAAAATGTATTATTATTAAATATTGCTGATCTCATAATATTTTTAAATATTATGGACTTAGAAATTATTGAATTATTAACTTATTTATATGTTTTTAATATTAGTGAACATGTAAAAAAATTAGGTGTTGATAAATCTATAATTATTCAAATTACTCAAAATAATGCAAAAAAAATAAGTAGATTTTTACGTCCACTTAGAAAAGCTATGAAAAAACAATATAAAGATGAAAAGAAGAGAAGAGGAGATGCACGTAGACAAGAAAGACTTCAACAACTAAAACAAAAAGCTGTCACTACAAATCCAGAAGTTGTAAAAATATTAGAAGCTGAATCTTCTGTATCGTCAGAATCTTCTGTATCGTCAGATGTTTCTTCACCAAGACCTCAATTATTACAAGCTACTGCACCAGCTCCACCGATAGTACAACAACAAGAATTATTAAATGCTAGTATACCAGCACCGCAAGTAGCACAAGCAGTTGTACCAGCTCCACCAGTACAAACTCAAGTACAACAACGAGTATTACAAGCAACAACATCTACTCCGTTAAGAACTATACCACAAGAACCACGAAGAATTGATTTTAGTACTCCAATTGTACCTGCTGGATCAGTAAAATCTATGGCACAAGGTTTTCAAGCTAATATTGATAGACAACAACGTCAATTTGGTGGTTTTGATTTTTCAATAAGTCTAGATTATATTAATACATTAAATGGTTATGATATGTATACTATTCCACAATTAGATAATTTAATATAATAAATTATTTATTATTTTGATATTTTATTATAATAAAATATAATTTAATATATTTTATTATTATATCACATATGTCTAAGTTAGCAGACTTAACAGAATTTTTTAAAAGTAAAAATATTAAAGTAATTTCTGATTATGAAGGTGACAATATTTTAAAAAAAATAAATGGGGATAACGAAGGAGTTGTAATTTGCGGAGATATGCTCGATTCTACTGGTAGAGGGTTAGACACAAAAACTGGTGGAGTTGGTATAAATTTAAAAACTTTTAATCTTAGAAATATTGCAAATGTTGTAACTCAACCAAATAGAATAAAATTAATATTAGGTAATAGAGATTTAAATAAAACTAAATGTAAATTTTTAACTAAAATGAAAGCTACTAGAACTTTAGATTTAAGTTTTGTTAATAACTTTAATACTGGTAATATTAATTTAAGTGATTCAACATATCAAAGTTATGCTGATAAAATAACAGATTCATCTATTTGGGAGTCCGATACTAAAAACTGGTATCCATTTTGGAATAAAACAGGAGATTATTGGAAAATAACTGAACAACAACTAGTTGTTAATTATCAAGGTATATTTTTAAAAAGATTTAATAGAATTTTTGGTAAAGACCCCGATATAGGATCTATGACAGCTGATAATTTATTATATACTATACCATTAGAATTAGGAATAACATCTGATAATCGTGATTATTTAGCATTTGTTGTATTAGCTGTATTTCGTGTAATGTTTAGTTCACAATCATCACAATCAACACAACGATCACCTGAACAAATTACTCAAATAGGTACTTCTAAAATATTGAGAGATACAATTTTAAATGGATTACTTAATAAATTATATAGTGCACCAAATGTACTTTTTGTAGGTTATTCAAAACATGATAATAAAAAATTATACATATTTTCACATGGAGGTATAACTAATCAATTAATATTAAATCCAAATTTTATTAAATCAGAATTATTATCTCATATACGATCAGAAAAATCAATTCTTACTAATACACAAAATATAGTTCAACGTGGTGGTGTTAAACAATTTAATATATCTACATCATTAGATCAAATTAACAATATATATAAAGAATTTTTAAGAATAGCTTTAATGTCATCTAATAATAGACCAAATAATATACCAAATGAAAATATATTATTATTAATGACTTTATCTGCTCCATATTTACCTACAATACATAATGTAGAAGGAAATGCTAATAATTTTACACTTTATAGCCCAATTAATCCAGGTATTGATAATTTAACATTAACTCAAGAAAATATTATATTCGGAGATGATTGTGATGTAGTTCAAGTATTTGGACACGTACCAAAAGGTTTTGCAACATCTTTATTAAAATTTAAAAACCCACAAAATAATACTTATAATTCTTATTATATTAATTTAGATTTTTCAACATCATTTGTGTATGAAGATCAGCAATCTGGTACAAGTACTGGTTGTTTAGTATTTAATAAATCTAAACCAACTGAACTTATATTAGAATCTATAATAGATATGACACATATGGGTAAAATAGATGCTATTCCACCAAATATAAATGATTATTTAAAAGAAAATCAAAAACCTCAATATCGTTATCATACAAATAGTGATATATCAGAACGACAACAACTTGTATCACAAAAAACAAATATATTTAATTATTTTAATAATTATGATAGAATCAACCCAACATTAAATAAATTTATAATAACACCAGAAAATGAAAGAAAAATATATTATCATGGTATATATAACATAAGTAATACAACAACTCCATTATATATATTTAGTATTATCGATAAAAAATACTTTAAAATGTTATATATATATACTGATAAACCTGGTCAAAGAGGTGGTTTTGATTTTCCAGTAACTGTTAGTTATGTTAATAGATATAATAATTATGATATGTATACTATTCCACAATTAGTTGATCTTGCAATTGCATCAAATAGTTATATATCTCCTTTTAGTAGCAATTATAATTATAATTATGTATCACCATATGTTATACCGACAGAAATAGATATAATTACACCAGTATCACCTATATTTACATCAAACTATGTTCCAGCTTATCAAGCATATCAATCTTATCCAGTATCACCATCATATTTTCTGAATAGTCCAGCATATAATAATTATTTTAATGAAAATAGTGCATATGGTCAAATTCGTAAAGAATATAAAAAATTAAAAGTTAAAGATGAATTATATGGCTTAACTGAAAGAGAAAAAGAAACTAAAAAACAACTTAAAAAACAACTTAAATTTTTATAAATAAAATATATTGTGTGATATATTTAATTATTATTTTAGTTTATTAAATTATATATTTAATAAATGAATTTATTTAGTAAACAAAAATATGGTATAATTACATTTATTTTATTAATAAATATATTACTATCTAGTACTTTTATAATCTATGATAATCATTGGTATATATTTATTATATTTCTTGCTCTATCAACATTTATGAACTCTGTTTATGCAATCTTAATGTTCAGTAATATTATTTATAATAAAATAAAACTATTATGTGGATATCAAGAATATAGTTATAGTATTAATAATACTTATGATAATAAAAATATAGCCATTGTAGTTCCTTGTTATAATGAAAACAAAGAAGAATTAAACTTAACATTTGATTCTATTTTTAGACAAAAAAATATAGATAATAATAAAAAAGTGTTGTATATTATTTGTGATGGTAAAAATAATAAAACAAAAACTCATGAACATTTATATGATATTTTTAATTTAGCACATGCTGAAATGTATGACTTTAAGTTTGGATATAAAACATGGGATGATGATTATGAACCTATAACTATTTATTGTGGAATTAAAAATAATATTAACTTTATGATATTTATTAAAAAAAATAATAAGGGTAAAAGAGATAGTTTAACAATGATTAGACGATTATTAATGTATTATAATAGAAGAACTAGTTCAGATGTATTTTATCATACTAATGTTATTAAATATTTTAATAGCAGAATTATTAATTTATTTATATCTAAAACAAATCAATATTTATTAACTAATACTCAAAATATTTTAAATATTAAAACTCTAATAGAATCAGAAGAAAAGATATCAGTTAATTCTGGATCATCTGATATTAGTGATTGTGTATGTTATATTGATAATATGTTAAATAGTATTGATGATAATACTTATGATAATAAAGATACAAATACTAATTTAGATTATATATATGGTACAGATGCTGATACTGAACTAGATGATATGTGTATATCTGAATTATTAACAAGTATTTATAAAACTGATCAAAATATAGTTGCATGTGTTGGATTTGTTGATCTATTCATGAAAGATAGTTATTTTAATCCATTAAAATTATATCAATATGCTGAATATTATACTGCTCAATTATTAAGACGTAATTATCAATCAACTTATATTCAAAAAGTTAATTGTTTATCTGGTTGTAATCAAATAATAAAAATATGTGAAGAAACTTGTGGAGATAAAATATTAAACTTATTTAATAAAAAACCTAAACCGGATGCAAATATATTTCGACAAATATTAAGTTCAGCTAGTGAGGATAGAAATCATGTAACTTTAATGTTCCAACTATTTCCATATATTAGAACTATACAATGTCTAAAATCTAAAGTTTATACTAAAGTACCTTTAAATATATTTAGATTTCTATCTCAACGTAAAAGATGGAATCTTGGTACTTACACTAATGATATATTGATATTATTAAATAGTAAACATGTATTTGGTGAAAGATTACAATCTTTTATTAATATACTAATTAATTCATTAGCTATATTTATATTTATAGCAACAGTATTGTTTATTATAACTATTATTAAAGGTGCTGATATAATTATGGTATATTTATCTATTATGATATTTATTCCTGTATTGTATAATTTATTAACTCCTTTTACTAAGTATAATAGATCTTGGATAATGACATATTATTATTATCTTAGTTATTTATATTATCTTGTATTAGGTCCTGTTATTAATATAGTAATACACTTATATACACTATGGAAACTTGATGATTTTAATTGGAATATATTATAATTTTTGAGGGTTTTTAGCCCGATAATTATATAATATATATATACTTTTTTATATTAACCCATAAATAGCCCGATAATTTTATTACGATTGTATTCTTTTCTTTATAAATATTTTATTTTTTATTTTAATAGAGGGCAATAAGACCATACATTTTATTAAATATATATACTTTTTAATATTGTGTCCGATATAAACCCATTAATTTTAGTATACATATTAACTTTATTTTGTATTTTTATATAAAACCATTTTATTAATAATTAACTATATAAATCATGCTATAACTATATATGTAACTATATATAAACTGTTAAATACCTATATATGAAGAATTTAAAAATAACTATATAAATTGTGCTATAACTATATATGTAACTATATATAAACTGTTAAATACCTATATATGAAGAATTTAAAAATAACTATATAAATTGTGCTATAACTATATA
>JACCEB010376323.1_pt1 | contig 63525 bp, 61 predicted proteins | sample 7454761 | NCBI WGS metagenome assembly JACCEB01 (sample SAMN15323454, study PRJNA562643) | freshwater metagenome | isolation source: river surface water | place: USA:Blue River Watershed | collected 2017-08-18
CTGTTAAGAAGAGTCATAAGGATATTCTTGTGAATATTGATAAATTGGCTATTTTAAGTAATACAGATAATATGATTCATATTCGCTTTAAGATGAATGAATTCAATTATACAATTCTTACAAGCTTCTTAAATATTATTCTTGATGTTATTACATTGAAGGGTATTGATAATATTGATAATGTAACTCAAAATCACGAACGTCGTATTATATTTAATGAAAAGGGAGATACCTTAGTTGAAAAAGAACATATGGTAATTACAGATGGTATTAATCTGAATGGAATTAAAATGTTAAAAGGTATTAATTTTGCCCGTTCTCGCATTAATGATATTCAAACAGTGTATGTCAATTATGGTATTGAAGCTGCTCGTGGTATTATTATTAATGAATTATTAAATACCTTTGAGGCAGGCGGTGCTGGTAGCATTAACCATGCTCACATTTCATTACTAGTAGATACAATGACATATAGCGGTGAAGTTATTAGCGTTGACAGACATGGTATGAATAAAGTCGACAATGATCCGATTAGTAAAGCATCATTTGAGAAAACAATGGATCATTTTATTAATGCAGCTATCTTTAGCGAATCTGATAAGATGCAGTCTGTCTCATCTCGTGTAGCACTTGGTCGTGTAATTCCAGGAGGAACAGGTGCATTTGATTTGTTACTAGATACACAAAAATTAAAGAACTCTGAATATATTCAAGACGAAACAGGAGGTCGTACAAACTTTATTGCATTAAAGATTGACCCATTATTTGAAGATGTAATTAAGAATGGGTTTGCACGGAACGATTTCTTTGTTCCAAATTAAAGATCCAAAAGGTTATTATTTTAATTATTTTATTTAATAAATTATTTATTAAATAAAATAAATTTGTAAGAAAAATGTTTATAATTAATTTATATGAAAAAAATGTCTATAATTTCTATGACATAATATATGACCACAAAAGCAAAACGTTTAGAAATGTTAAAAAATTTCCCTAAGTACGATTTTGGGCCATCTCATTTATGGTTATTAGGACAAGGTGCAATAGGAGGCGCCTTATTATTTATGATATTAAAATTATTTAATATTGAATTAGACCAAATAACAGTAATTGATATGCCTACTAAAAAAAATCCTAAAGAAAATATTATTAAAAATGTTCAAGAAATAGTAAAATTAGTGAGAAGCGGATCTACTAAAAAAATTAATATTATTCCATTAAATATAAATCAAAAAAATTATTTAACAATATTTAAAACTTTAGGTAAAAATGATTTAATAATAGATTGTGTTTATGATGTTTGTACTTTAGATGTAATTAAATTATGTCAAGAAAGAAATTCTGTTTATATAAGTTCTGCAATTGAAATATGGAATTATAGAGATGTAGATACAGCATATGATTATACTATACATGCTAGACTACAAGAATTAAGAGATTATGAAGCAGAATTAAAAAAGAAAAATCAAGAGATTAAATTTACATCAATGGCTGGAATTGGTTGTAATCCTGGTATGGTAAGTGTATGGGCACAATTAGCTATTGATAAAATAAATAAATATTATAATAATAAAACACCAAAAACTGCTGAAGAATTAGGAATTAGAACAATTCATATTAGTGAAGTTGATACTCAAAGAAGCAAAATTCCAAGAAAAATGAATGAATATTGTAATACATGGGGTTCAACTATTGAACCATTTTATGAAGAAGCATTAGCACCAATAGAAATGTCATTCGGAACTCACGAAGATATACCTAAAAAAAATTTAGACACTTATGAAGAAGATAAATCAGTTATTATTTTAGATAGATTAGCACTAAATACTATTGCACAATCTTATACACCAGGTTATGGTAATTATTTAGGTATGTTAATTAGACATGAAGAAAATGTAACTATAGGTGATAAATTATCTACATACAAAATGGTGAAAGGAAAATATATTAAAACTTATGCACCATCAGTATATTATGTATATAAACCAAGTAATGATACTATGGGTTCTATATATGAATTAAAAGATAAAAACTATAAATATCAAGATAATTATAGATTATTAAATGAAGATGTTATAGATGGTCGTGATGAGTTAGGATTATCTATATTTTTAAAGAATGGAGATATATTTTGGATTGGTTCATTATTAGACATAGATGAAGCACGTGAAGTATATTCAAATAAATTCAATCATAGAATGAATGCAACTACAGTTCAAGTAGTAGGTGGTTATCTTAGTGGTATTATGCATATGATGGATATGCATAAGATGGGTAAAACTGGATTATATGTTCCAGAAGATTTACCATACAAAGAAGTATATAATAAAATGAAACCATTTTATGGCGAATTTGTATTTAAAAAAATAAATAAATGGGATTATAATACTAATAATAGAACATGTAAATTTACAACTTTTGTTGCTGCCCAAAAAGAAAATCAACAAAAGAATAAAAAGATTAAAAAGATTATACCTAAGATGGAATGGAAATTAAGTGATTTCTTAATAAATCCAGAAGCAGTTATAGGTATACCAAAATGCATTACAGTTCATAATAAAAAAGAATGTAATTAATATTTTTACAAAATATTTTTAAAAAACATTTTTAAACACAAGACTAATTCTTTCTCTAAATGAATCTTGATAATACATTAAAATAAAACCTGATATTATCATACCATATCTCTCTTTTAATTTATCATGTTTATAACCAAATACACCCTCTAATGGAAAGGGAATACGTTCTACTATATTTCTCATAAGATAATTTGCAAATACTAAGAGACTTAAATTTACAGCTGAATAAAATAATAATTCAGTCAATGTTTCATCTATTATTTCTTCATTATTAATAGTTTTCTTCTTAATATGAGGAACCATTTTATTTATTAATTTTGACATTAATAAACAGATTACAACTTGAATAATAGAAACATACATCATTGCTACCCATTTAACACCAACAAAACCAGCAAAATATTCTTTAGTTAAATCTATTTGTGGTATATTTAATGCTGTTATTTCTTGTCCTGACATTCTATATAATAATTTATATTTTATATATTAAATTATTATTAATTATGATTAATAATAATGCCTACTTTTTCAATATTTTATATTATAAAAGTTCTAATTCTTTATCCGATTTTTCAATAGTTTCAATAAATCTAATATTATCTTTCAAACTATTATTTTTAAATTGTTCTTTATACATATCAAGGTAATTACCTTTTGTTGTTTTATATTTTTTACAACAATAACAATTGGGTAACTTACAATTAATTCTTTTATTTAGATAAGCCATTAAAATTAAAGATAATAAAATACAAATTATTATAATTATAATATCTTCTTTATTCAGCATTTAAACTAAAAAATATATTTTTTAGTTTAAATAATTCAATTTTAATTTATAGATATTCATCAATATTATCAGGCATCTCAGTAATATTAATTTTATATGTATGTTTCATTAAATTCAATAATTTCAAATCTGTTTGATCATTCATTTTAATAAAACTAATACTTACACCTTTCTTGCCAAAACGCCCACAACGACCAATACGATGAATATACGTCTCTTTATCTGGTGGCATATCAAAACAAATAACAAGATTAACTTGTGGAATATCAATTCCTCGAGCTAGTAAATCAGTTGTTAATAATAATCGTGTTTTTCCATCACGAAATTCTTGAACTATATTATTACGTTCTACTTGAGTCATTTTTCCATGAATAGTAGTAATTGAGAAATTTTGAGCTTTTAATTGTTCTTCTAACCATTGAACTTTTCTAATTGTATTACAGAAGATAATAGCTTGAGTTGTTGAAATTAAATTATAAATATCAATAAACACATCAAATTTATTCTCTTCTAATTCAACATCAATATAAAATTGACTAATTAAATCAACAGCTACATCAGAATTTTTAAGAAGAATTTTAATAGGATCTTTCATAATTCTATCTGTAATTTTAAATACAGAATGTGTTAATGTTGCAGAAATTAAAACCTTTTGACATGAAATAGGTAATACATTAATTAGATTATTTAATTCTGAACTGTTTTTCTCTTTAGCCATATTATCTGCTTCATCAATAATAAAATTAGTAATACTATCAATTGCTAAACGTTTAGATGAAATCATATGAAGAATTCTACCTAATGTACCAATAATAATAGAACTATTTTGATTCTTAATTTCTGTTCCTCCTACACATAATGATATAGTATATTTACTATATTTAATAATATTTAATGCAACATTATATATTTGAGTTGCTAATTCAATAGTTGGTGTTAAAATTAAAATTCTTCCATTAGTATTATATAGTTTATTAATAATACCTATTAGAAATGTAACTGTTTTTCCAGTACCTGATTGACTCTGAATAATACAATCTTTCCCACTTTTTATTGCTTCTATACCTTTTATTTGAATTTGAGAAGGAGTATTGAAATTATTCAAATATAAACCTTTTAATATATCTTGATCTAACACTAAATTATCAAAATTTGTATGTTCTTTATTTGTATCCATTTTTTAATATATATCTTAGTGTTTTCTTTATATCACATAATAGAGATAATTAATACTAAATATTAAATCTGCGCCGAACCCAATTATACAAAATAAAAATAATATTATTTCAATTAATGTTTTATTTTTAATATTATAAAAATAATAAATACCTATTCCAAACATAGGTGTTGCAAATATATCACCTATATGACCTAAAGTATTTAATATAGAATTCATTATTTAAAGCCTAGAAAAAAATTGATAAATATACTATTTAAAGCCAAGGTTTTATATAGTAATAAAATGACATCTCAACAAGTTACAACCAAATTTCAAGACTTTATCCCAAGCAATCTTACATTTACTAAATTTGAAGAAAATGAGCGTTCAAAAGGTCAAAATCTCGGGTATCCACGGTATAAAGATGGACAACGGCTTATGCTGCAATGTCCTAAGATTAAATTAAATTCATACGGCGTTCCCCAAGCGGGCGATTATTATCCTACTGATTCATCACGTGCTTTTATTAAGGTTCCTCTTGATTTGAATAATGAGGAAGTTAAGGAATTTTATGAAAAACTGAAGGGTATTGATGAAAATATGGAATCTGATGCATTTAAGACTGAACAATTTGGTAAAGATAAGAAGAAGAAATACAAGTATATGCCGATTGTCCGTGTTCCAGAAGAAGACCCTGACGCAGAGGATGACCCAAAGAAAAAGAAATATCCTCGTCCTCCTTATGCCAAGTTCAAGCTGAATGTTACCTGGCCTGATACAAAGATTATTACTGAAGTATTTTTATCTACAATGAAGGATGGTAAGCGTGAGCGTACCAAACAAGAGATTAATAGTATTGATGAATTCGCTTCTTATGTTCGTTTTAATTCTACGATTCGTCCTATTATTACACCTGTTAAATCATGGTGTGAAAAGAAAGTGAAACAAGGTAGTGATTATATGCTCTATGGTGTTACATTTAAGATTATTAAACTTGAAGTAGAACCACCAGAGAACAATAACAGTCTTCTTTCAACTTATCTTAACAACGATGCATTTATTGATAGTGATGAAGAAGAATCTTCATTTCAGGGTAAACCATCTGCTCCAGTTAATACCACCAAGCTGCCTCTTGTTAAGAAGACGCATGTAGAAGAGGAAGAAGAGGAAGAAGAAGATGATAAGGAAGAGGAGGAAGAAGAGGAGGAAGAGGAAGAGAGTGAAGAAGAAGAGCCTATTCCAGAACCACCGAAACCGAAAGGTAAGGCAGCTCCACCAAAGGCTACATCAACAAAGAAGAAGTAAATTAAGATATTGTTGATTAAAAATTATTATTTTATAAATTGATTAAATCTATTTAAATATTTCATATTATATTAAATAATATAAATGTCGTCAAAAACACCATATAGATTTAACGAAATAGATATAAATAATATTATTTATACAGATATTAAATACAATAATAAAAAAACAGTAGTATATATTAAATATGATGATAATAATAAATTCAAAAATTTAGTATTTCAAACACCATCAATGATTTCTATTAATAATATTCAAAATAAAAATAATATATTTGAGTTAGATGTTCCTTTAGTAGGTAAAGAACAAAATAAAATTGAGCCATTTATTGATTTTTTAAATAAATTAGATAAGAAAATAATAAGAGATGCTAAAAATAATAATAAATGGTTTGAAAAATTCGCAAATATTAAATCAATGAAATATCAAAAAATAATTAGAGAATCAGTTGATGAAAGAAATAAAAATGGAGTATTAAGATTAAAATTATTAAAAACAGATGATTTTGAAACATTAGTTCAGAGTAATAGTACTAAAATAAATATAGAAGATATAAATAAAGATTGTTGGTTAAAATGTATATTAGAAATTTATGCAATTTGGATAAATGAGAATGGTTTTGGATTATTTATTAGACCAATATTATTAAGTTTTACTCCATGTATGAAGATTGCATATAATTATAAAATAATAGATGATAGTGAAGATGAAGCAGAAACTGTTTTCGATACAGTAAATAATAATGATAATTCTTCTATATTTATTAGATCTGAAAGTGAAATAACATCATCTGTATTAGAATTATTAGAAACACCAGATAAAACAGAACGTGAATCTAAAAATAGAACAGATGGATACAATGATAATATGTTTACAGTTAATTCGAGTGATGAACCAGTAGAAAATAACGAATTAAATTCATCTACAAGTTCAGATAATTAATATAAAGATAGAAAAATATTACTATTATATGGAACCAACATATAATAGTTGTGTATATAAAAAATTAAATTTAACATCCCAAGAAATACTCCTCTTAAAATCTCTTGAAGAATTTTATAATAATAGTAAATATTTTGAATTACTATTAGAAATAATTGAGGGCACAAGTGTTATATCACGTAGGACATTTGAGTATTTTGTAACAAAATATTCTATGGTTCATAACATATCGTATTTATTAGAAGACAAAACAATGTTTACCGTTCATAGTTCATACAAAGACCAATTAAAAGCACATAAGAAAAAATATTTTGATCCATTTGGTAGAGGAGAGAGAATACCTTTTTTTTCAAATAATAATTGTATTATAACAACAATAGGACAATTAAATTTTTATAGATGGTTCTTTACTAAAAAAATATATGATTATTGTGTAGATAATTATAATACAATACAAACAGAATTATTATCTAATAAAACTGTTAAGAAAAGGTCAAGATATAATATTGGCAAAAAAAGAACAACTTTCTGTAAAAAACAAATAAATTATATTAAAATAGAATATAATACAAATAATACAGATATCATTGTATCATTTGATATATAAATATTAAATTCCAAAAAAATTGATATTTAAATATGTTGATTTAATAGTTTTTATATAATAAATGCCTAAATCCAATACTAAGAATGTTAAAGAAGAAATCTCTGAGGATGAAATTGAAGAAGTAGAAGTCGAGGAGACTGATTCTGAATCTGAAGCTGATGTAGATACTGACGTTGATGCTGATAAAAAGAAAGTGAAAAAACTCGGTAGTGAAGAATTATTTAATGATATTATTACTCGGTTTACATCAATTGAAACATCAGATACAGATTTCATTGAAAAAGAGAAAGCATTTGAAAAAGAACAGAAAGAATATCAATCAGCTCGTAAAAAGTCAATGCGTGAATTATCTGCTGTTATTAAACGATTTGAAAAAATTTTTAAACATGATATTAGCAAGAAGAAACCACGTAAGACTGAAAATGCAGGAAAAGGTGGTTTTAATAAGCAGGTAGAAGTTCCAGAACTTTTACGTGTTTTTATTGGTATTAATAAGGGTGAACTTATGAGTCGTCCTCAAGTTACTAAACTACTTAATCAAAAATTCACAGAGCTTAATCTCATGAAGACGAAAAAGGATGAAGAATCAGGTAAGGAGACAAAAGTCATTATCCTTGATAAAGCTACAGCTAAAAAACTGAAGCGCAAAGAAGGTGATGAAATTCGTAATCGTGATATTCAAACTTTCATTGCCCACTTTTACAAAGAGGGTTCTGAAGTAATTACTGCATAAATATTAATCTTTGATTGATAATAGTATTTCTTTATTATTTTGAGTATCATTATAAATTATATTTGCTTTAACTGCCAAAATATAATTATTAATATAACAAATATTAATAGTCATTCCATCTTTATAAGGAATCCAGGATTTAATATTATATTCTTTTAAATCTAATCCATAAATAAATTGATATAAATTTATATCAATATTATAGAAAATATATTCTGAATACCATTTATAATTATTTGGTAAAACTAAGTTAATAATCAAGTGTCCGTCGTTATCACCTCCATTATTAAATACAATATAAGGATGACTACAAATAAAATAAAAATATGTTTCAATAAAATCATTATTTTGTTTTCTTTTGATTTTAATTTTCCTTTCATGATTGTTTATTAAAGAGTTTTTCACTTCATCTAATGTACATTTTAATTCTAATTTAATATTATTAGGATTATAACTATGATATTTAATAGGTAGTTCATTACAATTATAATACTCTGCGCTACTACTATCCCAATAATTTGTCTCTGTATCTGAGCAATCAATTGGAATGTGTTTCTTTTTAGGTATTATCATTTTACTAAACAATCCTAGAATATCATTAAAATCATAAATTTCAATATTATTAATAATTTCGCTTAATAATTTATCACTTATTTTAAAAACGTTTTTATAGTTTGGTTGTTTTTTAAACCAATCTTCAAGAAATTTAACTAATTTATTCTTTTCAGGTTTCTTTAAATTATCATATTGTATTTTAGTTTTATCATTTATTAAAATATTATAAGCATAATTAATCTGTTGAAATTTTTCTTTATCACCGCCTTTATCTGGATGATATTGTTTAGCTAAATTTCTATATGCTTTTTTAATAGTATCTGTATTTGCATCAGGCGGGATGTTTAATATTTCATATAAGTCCATCTTTAATAATTAAACATACATATATCTTTAATTATTATAAATTACATTTAGTTAATTGATTCTAAATTATTAAATAAACTTTCTAAACTATTTTTATCTCTAGAACCATCATATTCTTTTTTATGGTTTCCATCTTGTAATATAATAGTTGGAAATGCTTCAACTTTATATTTTTCTAATACAGCAGAATCTTTATCTGCATCATATGTTATAAAATTAAATTTTGTCTTAAATTTTTCTTCAAGTTCCTTCCAAGTTGGTTTTAATTTAATACAATGTCCACACCATTCAGCTTTAAATAATATAACATCTACTTTATTATTACCTCCACCTGATAAATCATGATTTATTTTTTTTTTGAGATTAATATATTTTGTTTTATATTTTAAATACTCGTATTGATATAAGTTTTTATAATTATTTTCCATATATATAATATTATTATAAAAAAAAGTTTATTATAATATTAATGAAATCTCATTTTGATTTAGTTTGTGACTTTAATAAAGCTTTTGATTATAAAGTATATAATTTCAATGAAGGTAATCCATTAGAAAATCATAAAGATGCTAATTATAGATATAATTTAATTCATGAGGAAGGAGTTGAAGAATTAGGATTCGCAATTAGGACTAATAACAGAGTAGAAATGATGGATGCAATCGCTGATTTATTATATGTATTATACGGTGCTTGTTATACTTATGATTTAAATCCAAATATTATGTTTGAAAATTTTTATGGTAATTTTAGTAGTTATTATACTTTTGCAAGACAAACTAATTTAATTAATAATGAAAATCCAAAAGAAATTTATAAAAAATTAGTAAATAATATTGGATTAATTAAAAAACATTTATTAGAAACAAAAAATATAATTTATTTATATTCATCATTATTAGGAACAATTAATATGACTTATATGTTAGGTTTTAGTTTATATATTGATATTAATAAAGTATTTAATATTGTACATGAATCAAATATGTCTAAATTATGTACAAGTGAAGAAGAAGCAATTAATACAGTAAATGATTATATTATGAAAAGAAATATTCATAATACATATTATGAAGAATATAAAAATAAATTAGGAGAAGATGCGCCAGAAACAAAAAAAGTTTATTGTCCATATGACAGTCCTTATTATTACAAATCATCTAATAGTGATTTTTATTTAGTTAAAAATAAATCAACAGGTAAAGCGCTTAAAAATATTAATTACAAACAAGTACAATTTTAATTATTTATTATAATATAAAATATAACTCATTGCTCCTTGATTTTTCATAAAACCTTCTATATCATTAATAATATTAATATGAGAATCATTACATAAATACCAAATATTATTTTCTTCACCAAAATAAATATAATGTCCGCCACCATATACTCCGATATGAATAATACCACCTTTTAGTTTATAACCATGTCTCCATATTAATGGAATATTTACATTTCTATTATCTTTTGAAATCCATTGATTATTTGTATAATTAAATCTTTTTAATACAATCATTAAATTATTTGGCCAGAAGGATGTATTCGTTTTTCTTCTGGAAATAGATATAATTTTACATTTATCACATTTATAACCATTATTATTTTTAGCTGTTAATTGTTCGGATGATTTATATAATTTATAAGATTCAGATAAATCGTTTGTTAATGGTAATTGTAAGAATAATTCAACATCAGTATGTTCACTTTCATGTAAACAACTTGTTCTCTTACATTTAATATTAACCCTTGTTTTAATTCCAAATAAAGTATATAAATCTTTATGACGATACTTATCTAATATATCTAATAAATATATCATAAATTCATAACTATCTTGTTGATTATTATTAGCAAACATTTTATTATGTGTTGCGACAATATGTTTAATTTCAGATGGATTAAATACATTAGAATCATCATATTCATTTATAATTTTATTTATATTTGTATTAATACATAATTTTCTAAAATCATGATTATTAAATAACATTTGAATAGCTGAATTAAGATAACAGCTATTACCTATATTTATAATTCCTTTCATATTAAAATAATATTAATATTTTTTTATATATAATATATTATATGAATAATTTAAATAAAAGAATGTTATTATTTTTAATTGGTTGTATAGGAACGCGTACTTTATTTGTATTATTAGCAAAATATTTAGATACAAAATATTTACCTTTTATGGGATATTTAGCATTAGCAATTGCAAGTGGATTTGCTATAATATTTTTAACAAATAGTAGAGATACCGGACCTGAAGTATTTGGCGATAAGATTTGGTGGAATAATTTAAGACCAGTTCATGCATTATTATATTTCATTTTCGCATATTTAGCTATTACTAAAAATAATAATGCATGGGTTGCATTATTAATTGATGTATTAATAGGATTATTTTCATTTATAATGTTTCATAAAACACAAGGGAATATATAAAAATTTCCATAAAAATTGATAAATTATAATATTAATACAAAAATATTATAATTAAATGTCAACAATTATACTAAAATTAGTGGGTCAACTTAAAAATGATTATATTATTAAATCATCTACTTTTGATTTTAAAATTGCTGATTTGAAAAAATGTTTAAGTGTTAAAAATATCTTAGAGGAGGAATTTAATAAAATCAGATTTATTTCAAATGGTTCTACAATTAATGATTTTGAAGAAGAATTAGTTAGTCATGAAAAACCAGAAATTATTATTTATTTGTTTGTAACAGATAAAGAATTACTTAATAAAATAATTTTAAATATATTTACAAATGAAATAGAACAAGATAATATATCAGTAATTAATACTAATATTAATACAATTGAACAATTTAAAGATCCTGAATTTTTATTATTATTACGTATTTGTATTTTTAAACCTGAATATTTTAATAAAATTTCTAATTATATAACTAATGGTAATATTAGTTATAAAATTAAAATGATTTCAGAAGAAGATTTTACATATCATACTGAATTAGAAGAATTAAAGTTAATATTATTAAATATTAATATTCATAAATATGATATGCAATTAATATCTATTTTACAACATTTTGAAGGAAATATTAATATGAGTTTAAGATATATTATTTCAAACTCACCATAAAAAAAAAAAATCTAGCGCTTTGCGCACTATTTATTTTAATACCTTAGGTTATGATAATTATTTATTTAGACGTTAACACTATAGCTATTTTATCTCTCCCAATTAACTATGTTAAAATTGAAATTATGTTAACTGTCATAAATAATTTTAACTATGTTAAAATTATTTATTTAGAAGTTAACACTATAGCTATTATTAAACAAACTTTTAAAGTTTGTTTAATAAAAATTGAAATTAATATGCTATTAAAGAATGATTGATATATTGTGTAGATATGCAAAGCTATAAAGCTCGCAAACCTAAAAATGATCAAAAAACAGCTTTTGTTGATACAAAAGGCGATTGGGAAGCAACATTAAGTGCTACTCAACGTGGTAAAAAAAGTTCTCAAATGAATGAACAATATGTTAAACAAAATTGTCCTTCTGGAAGTTTTGATCCTTTCAAGATTCCATTATTAATGAAGCCATCTATTCCATATGAAGAACAAATTCTCAAGCGTAAAAATGCTGGAGAAAAATTAAATAAGAAAGATACAATTATTATTGATAATTATTTATCAAAACAAAAAGAATTACTTAAAATTGATTTGGAGCGTCTAGAAACGCAAGGTCTTAATGCTAAACCTGAAACAACTGAAGGTAAAATTCGATTATTATTTAAATTTATTGAATTTCAGATTTCTCGACGATTAAATGAATTAGTATATAGTACTTATAATAAGATTATTGAATTTAATCCTAGTATTAAATTATTAAAAGAATATGAACAATCTATTACAAAGATTAAATTAATTATTTCTGAATTAGACCCAATTGAATTACAATTTAATAAATTTCATGCAAACATGCCACCTCTAAATGAGTCTGGTTTTGTTCAATTAGATGATTTTCAAAAAGAAGTTATTACTAATATTGATAATAATATTAGCACTATTGTTAGTGCCCCTACATCTGCAGGTAAATCAGTTATGACTGGCTATCTTTATACTAAAAAGAATAAATCAGGTAATTCTATTAATGCAATTGTTGTTGTTCCATCTGACCCATTAGCTTGGCAGATGTCAGCGATGATTTCAAAGATTATTGATAAAGATGTTCCTATTATTACACGTACATTTCAATCTGAAATTGTTCGGGATGAATTAGTTAAGAAAGTTAAAAATATTGGTGTAGTTGTTGGCACTCCGCAATATTTAGTAGATTATTTGCCTTTATTTGATAAAGAAGGATGTACGTTCGATTGGGTTGTTATTGATGAGATTCATATGATTGGGAATACTTCTTGCAAAGAAATGGAATTAATTATTAAACGTTATAATAAGATTCCGCTTTTAGCATTATCTGCCACTATTGGCAATATCGATGAATTACAATCATGGTTTAAATTAAATGGTCATGATATTAGTGTAGTTAAATGCACTAAACGTTTTATTAATTTGCAGAAATGGTATGTTGAAACAGTTAATAATGATGTTAATTTTTGTCGTATTAGCCCATTATCCTCTGTAACAATTGAAGATTTTCGTAATAAATCTATTTTATCCAAGTCTCTTAATCCAACACCTCCTGATATTTGGGAATTAGCAATGAAATTAGATAAGATTTTATCAAATGATTTGAAAATTCATAAATATTTTTCAGTTGATGCACGTATAACATTAGACCAAGCAAATGAATATTTTGATAAACTTATAAGTTTTATGGTGAATATGATTAATACAGGAAAACATATTAAAGCTATTGAAAAAATTATTAATATTGAACATAATATAGGAAACAATGAATATGATTTATATAATGTAGTAATGAAACTTAAACGAGAGAATAAAACTCCTGCTATTGTATTTCAAACCGATGCTCATTTATGTCTTGATATTGTTCGTAAGCTTAGTAAACGTATTCGTGATGAAGAAGAAAATGCTCATCCTACTTTAATGAAGGAACGTTTATCTTTACTATCACGTTCTAAGGCAAATGAAAAAAAAATCGGTCAAGATGTGATTGTTACAGATAAGTATGGAAAGAAGAAAAGTGTTAGTATTAATATGAACACAATTGGTGATAAAAAAATGACAAAACTTATGATGACAGACCAAATTGAAAAGATGGAAGAACATGTTATAGATGTTTCTATTTATGAACCTCATCCCGATTTTATTATGAATTTAACACAACCTTTTAATCAACATATGATTGATACATGGAATAAAGAATTAAAACAATTCTTCCCACAAAATGGTTGTGAATATCATTATATTATTGATTTGCTTTGGCGTGGAATTGGTGTTTATGCTAAAGGATTACCAGAACCTTATCTTCATATTATTCAAAACTTAGCATGCAGTGGAAAATTAGGTTTAGTATTTAGTGATGATAGTTTAGTATTTGGTGTATCTATGCCATTTAGAACAACTGTAATTACACCAGACCGGAATATTAATAGTATGATGTATCACCAGATGGCAGGTCGTGCAGGTCGTCGTGGATTAGATAAAGAAGGTAATGTTATGTTACTTGGCTATAATTGGACCCAAATTAAAGAATTAACTACTAGTGTTATTCCAGATGTAGTCGGATGCGATACTATGTTTTATGGCTCTTGTTTTGCATCTAAATTAGCATCTACCGGTAGTGATTGGGATAATATTAAATACAATTTTCTTAAACATAGTATTACTAATGAAGATGCAAATGAATTTTATAGCAGTATTGATTCAACATTAGAAGATGGTTGGAAATTTGCAGTAAGTGATAATTTAGCATTTAATCATATGTTATGGCGTTTGCGTCATTCTGAAGATGTATTTCGAATTGCATTTTTAGTAATTTATATTCGTAAATTATTTCATAATTGCAATTATAAGAATGAAAATACACAAATTGAATTTGCTAAATTCATTGCTCAATATATTGATGTTTATGAATCAACTGATAATTATAAATTAGAACCATCGACGCTTGGTAGTGAATATCCAATTAGTAGTTATTTAGAAACACTTGGATTAGATAATCAAATTACTAATATTGATGGTAAAGTATTTGAATGTATTCGAATGAATAGTATTATTAACAAGTCTTCAGACCTAAATGGTTATGAAAAAAGTAAATTACGTGAACGTCTTATGAACTTTGGTGAAAAGATTCGTAATATTCAGCATTATTTTTATCATTGTCGTGAACAACCTATTACTCGACTCTTATCTAAACTTCTTACTCGTATTTGGTGGATTTATCATAGTAGTTCTCCAGTAATGGAGCCAATTAAACGATATGAAGAAATTGTTTTCGACACTGCTCCTGAAGATTATCATTATAATGATTCATCTAGCGACGAAGAGGAAGATTAATATTAATAATATTAATATTATATATTAATATAATGAATATATCTGGTTCTGTAGGTTTTACTTTATTAAAACATAATATATTAAATAAATATGTATTATTATTTGCAGATGTACATGATGGTGTTAGTTATTGTTCTAGAGGTTCTAGAGGTTCTATAGATTCTATATTTATTGACAAATGGTTAATGACTAAAAGTCTTAAAGATGATAATAATGATATATTATTAGAAGAAGTATTAAGAAATTATTTGAGTAAATTAAAAGAATTATGGCCATCATCAATCCATACTCAAAATTTAAAAAGATTAAGTATAAATAATAAAAAAATTAAATTAGTTGATATTAGACCGTTATTAATACCATTTTCATGGGAGTTATGTGATACAGATATGGAATTAGGTCAATTTACATTAAAAAAATATTTAGAAAATCTCGATAATTTGTTTAATTTTAAACCAAGCAATCTTATGATAAACAATATATTGCCAGAAGTATTGAAAATAAAAGAGCCCTATAAAAGATATGTAGTTAAACATTTTTATGAAATTAAAGAACTATATTTAGAATTTATTAATACATATAATTATTTAATGAATCGACAATTATTTAATATATTAAAAACATACTCATCTGCATTAGAAAAAATAAATAATCTATTAAGTTTATTAATGGAATGGTATATTATAGTATTAATTCATAATAGTTCAAAAAATACCATTATTCATATTGGATTAGCTCATTCTAACAGTGTTTTAGATTTATTATTAAATATATATAATTTTAAAATAGTATATCAACAAGGTATAAATAAAATGGAAGATACTTATAAACCATTACATGCTTGTGTTAATGTAAATTCAAATATTAATAATATATTTTAATATATATTAATATAATGAGTAAAAAGATATTTACAGAGGATGACTATAAATCACCAGATGGTATGATGACTGCAATTTGGGGCCCTCCTATGTGGTTTATTTTACATACTATAAGTTTTAATTATCCAGTTGAACCAACTAAAGAACAAAAAATAAATTATTATAATTTTTATGCTAATTTGAAAAACATATTACCATGTAGATATTGTAGAGATAATTTAAGCAGTAATCTTAAAAAAAATCCATTAAATATGAGTGTTATGAAAAATAGAGATAGTTTATCGAGATGGGTTTATAATTTACACGAAATTGTAAATAAAATGTTAGGTAAAACATCCGGATTAACTTATGATATGGTTCGTGATAGATTTGAACATTTTCGTTCACGGTGTCTTAATGGAAAAGAACTACGCACAAATAAAGAAACTGGTTGTACTGTTTCTTTATATGGTGTTAAAGGTAAATGTGTATTAAATATTGTTCCTAAAAAACATAAAAGTAAAACATTTAAAATGGACCCAAAGTGTAAAATTGTTAGAAAATGAAATTTTATTATGTATAAAACAATAGTTTTTTACATATGTGAATCAATATGAACATCTTCTAATTGCATATCAATTGCATTCATTTCTTCTTGAGTTAAATTATGTTTCATTACGTGTTGATCTTCGATAAATACTTCTTCTGAACTATTTGAATCATCTGATGATTCAGAAGGTGTGGGCGGTCTTTGTTTTTTTCCTTTTTTGTTTCCACTTCTTTCTTGAGCAACTTGAGATTGAACAGATGGTAAAGCTTGGTGAGATTGTTGAGCTTGAGAAGCTTGATGAGCTTGCATTTGAGCTGCTTGCATTTGAGCGACTTGATGAGCTTGCATTTGAGCCATTTCTAATTGTTGTTTTAACATTTGTTGTCTTAATAAATCTTGTTCTTGATTTTTCATTGGTTCTTTTTCATTCTTTTGGTCTTTTGAAGTTTTAGCAACATCTTTCTTTGCAGATTTAAGTTTTTGTTGATATCTAAAATAAGCTAATGCAACTGCAATTAATACTATTCCTAATAAAGCCCATTTAAACTTTGGATGTTTAACTATTGATAATAATTTATCAACAATTGATAATGTTTTTTTATTAGAAGAGATTGATTCTGATAAAACAGATTGTGCTGATGATTTTTCACTTGAAACATGTTTCACAATTTTTTTAGCAGCTTTAGCCACTTTAGCTATCTTTTCAATTTTAATATCTTTTATATTTGGAGTTACACTTGATGACATTAAAAAATATTATATTTTTAATATTTATTTTAAACTAATGCGATATAAAGACCTTTTTTATATTTCAATAATGAATAGAAAAAGACGTAATAATGATAATGAACCTCCTTGTAAGAAACAAAAAAAAGAAATTAACTGGTCTACAATGGTATCTGGTTCTATTATCAGAAATTATATGATAGACGATCCTATAATTGATTGGTTAAAATATTATAACATAACTGATATTAATCAAATTAATAATATTAATCCAAAAGTTAAAAACTTTGTAAGATTTAATAATAATGTTACTTTAGATTCTCATACAAATTTTATAATGAATCAAGGGTTAGATTTTGAAAAACAAATAGTTAATAAATTTAAAAAAGATTATAATGTTGTTCAAATAGCAGAGAATATTAATGATAGTCAAGATTATAATAAACATTTAGAAACAGTAGAAGTTATGCGTCAAGGTGTAGATATCATATATCAAGGTGTTTTACATGATTATTCAAATAATATTTATGGAACTCCTGATTTATTAATTAGATCAGATATAATAGAAAAAATATTTAACCGTTCAATTGATATTCCAAAATATATAAATAATAATTTACTAGGAACTGATTTTTATTATGTAGTAATTGATATTAAGCATTCAACATTATATTTTAATAGTAAGCTTAATTATTTAAAAAATGTAGGTAATATAATTGCATACAAAGGTCAAGTAAATATTTATAATAGACTATTAATGTCTGTACAAGGATATTTCCCACAATATGGATTTATATTAGGAAAGAGACATATTTTTACTAAAAACACAATCACTTATATTAATGATGATTATTTAGATAGTCTAGCATTAATTGATTATATTGATTCTGATAAAAATGTTCATGATAAAGTAACAAGAGCCATAGAATGGATAATTAATATGAGAACCGATGGTCACAATTGGAAAATATTACCAAAACCTACAAGATCTGAATTATATCCAAATATGAAAACAAATAAAGATAATTATTATTGGAAAATAAAAACAGAAATTGCAGATATTATTGGTGAAATTACAAATATTTGGTGGTGCGGTTTTGGTAAAAGAGAATTATCTCATAAAAAGAACATTTATAGTTGGCGTGATAGAAAATTTTCATCTAAAATATTAAATATTACTAACAAGGATATAGCAAATACAATTGACAATATAGTTAATATAAACAGACGCTCGAATGATTTAATTAATGTAAATGATTTAGTGAATAATGATAATTGGAGGTATAATGAAGATGTAGTAGAATTATATATAGATTTTGAAGTTATAAATAGTAATATCGGTCAATTATCTGAAGATTTAGAAAATATAGATAATTCTATAATTTTTATGATTGGTTTAGGTTATACATCAAAGACGAACAAGTTTAAATTTAAATCATTTATTTTAGAAGAGAATAATGATAATGCAGAATTAGAAATGATTCAAAATATGTGGGATTTTATAAATACTATAAATGTAGATAATTTAGAAATAAAATTTATTCATTGGTCTCAAGCAGAAATTAATTTTTATAATAGATTTCTGTCTAAACACAAAAATCTTGATATTCCTTTATTAAATGAATATAATAGTTTTGACTTGTATAAATTATTTGTTAATAATAATATAGTAGTAAAGGGTGCATTAAATTTTTCATTAAAAACTATTGCTAGTTCAATGTATAAACATAATATGATTACTACAACATGGGATAATAAGTGTACTAATGGTTTACAAGCAATGATGTTAGCTTATGATATTTATAATTCTTCGAATAATGTTAAAGATAATGAAATAATGAAAAATATTTCAAAATACAATAAGATAGATTGTAAAGTTATGTGGGATATATTGACATATTTAAGGAATAATTATTAAAATAAGTAATAATGGGATTTGATAAATTATTATCTTTTTTTAATAAAAACTTACCAAACATAAATGATGAATTGTTTGACATACCTTGTGTTTTTTCTCAACATATATTCTTTGATATGAATTTTCTAATTTATAATAGTATAAATGAATTAGATGAAGAAATAAATAATATAATAATGATAGTATATGGAGTTAGTTATACAAATATTAATATAATAAATGAAAAATTAAAAAAAATATTTAATAGTTATCATTGGAGTGAATTAAATATTAATATGGATGAAATTTTAGATGGAGATAATATAATGGATATAATAAATAATCTTAAAAAAATATTAGATAAGCATGGTACAGATTTATTAATTTTTCATATTTATAATAAATTAAATCATCATGTTATAAGTACGCATCCGTTACAATTTATTAAATCAATTAATATATTTTTTGACGGTATACCTACTTATTCAAAAATATTAGAACAACGTAGACGTAGAATGAAGACTTATTTAGACTCAAAAAATAGAAAAATGATTTTTAAAAAACATTTTGAAAATATTATAAATACAGTAATTACTGAAAATGATATAACTTATGATTATTTTGATTGGGTAAATAATTTATATTCTTTTGATAAAGCATTAGGACCTTATTCACCTGCTTTAATAAAAATATGTAATGAACTAGAAAAGAAAATGATTAAATCGTATAATAATATTAAAATTAATTTTAATAATAGTTCTATATATGGAGAATCTGATTATAAAATTTTTAAATATATAATTGATAATAAAATAGATGGTTCAATCGCGCTTCATTCATGTGATTCGGATTTTATATTTTTATTAATATGGTATCAACTATTATCATCATCAAGAAATATAGAAATTAATTTAATGTTAATTAATTATTCAAATAATAAGAATGAAAGAACTTTATATAATGGGAAAAAAATAATAAATTTATTAATAGAAAAATATGCTAGTATAAATAATATAGATAATACAAATATTAGCATAAATATTATATTTGATTTATTATCTTTATTAATATTATTTGGAAATGATATAATGCCTCCTAGTTATGAAATAGGACCTGAACTATCTTTAAAACATATATTTGAAAATCATTATATATTGTATAAAGATTCTAATTTTGTAGTAAATTTAAATAATGAATGTGTTATAAATTTTACAAATTTATGTAAATGGTTAATTGAAATTAAAAACAAAAATTCATTTTCAACTGTAATATTAAATAGATTTTATAAAATGCCATATAATATATTATCTAATATTGATAATTACTCATCCATAGAAGAAATGGTAAATGAATATTTTTCAAAAAATAATATAGAATATAAACATATGGAAATTAATAAAGGATTTTATATAGAAAAAAATGGATTTCAGTCATTATATAATTATGTTTGTTTTGAAGCATCTGATATGACAGATGATATATTTAATAGACCTTTTAAGATTTTTTTTAATAATTTAGAAGAATCTTATATAAAATATAAAGAAATTTCAAGTAAAAATGTAAGTGACTATTTAAAAATGTTTATTTCATTAAATCAAATTTTTTTATTTGATTTTAATTTATATACACCATATAATATATTGTATTTTAAAGATAATATAGCGCCTTCCATAGATGATATTATTAAATTTATTAATAGTAATGATATGAATTTATTTCAACAAAAAACATTAAATAAATTATTAAAGAGTAATTTAGTTAAAAATGATTATTTCGATCCAATTTCTCATCATTTATTTATTACTCCTTATTTGTTAGACCAATATTATGAATTAGAATTTACAAATATTAGATATGTAGAAAGTTTATTAAATGTTATTAGTAAAAATATTAAAGGCATTTGGTTTGAAAGTAATTTAAATAATTTTAATTTAAAAGATATTGACCCTTTAGTTTTTATTAAACTATGCAATATGCTTATTAAATTTTATCAAAATAATTTCATTGAACGTTTTTTTATAGATAATAATAAATTATTAAATTAACCAAAGTTAAAAGATGATTTGAATTATCATTAAATATAAATATTTTATTTATAATATATTTATATTTACAATGATATTAGTGCCAGATAATGAATCTAGAGAATTTAAGTATGGTATTTTAGAAAATGGATTAAAATATACTATAATTAAAGATGATGATACTACTATTTCTAACATAGTCATGAGTGTAAGAACTGGGGCATTTTATGAACCAGTAGAACATATGGGATTAGCTCATTTTTTAGAACATATGTTATTTATGGGTAGTAAAAAATATAAAGATGAACATTATTTTATGAATAGATTAAGTGATTTGGGAGGAGAATCAAATGCATATACTGATTTATTTGAAACAGTCTATTTTTTGCATGTATTAAGTAAAAATTTAAAAGAAATATTAGATATATTCTCAAGATTTTTTATTGATCCATTATTTGATATTAATTGTGTATCTAGAGAAATTAATGCAGTTAACTCGGAGCATATGAAAAATTTAAATTCTGATATGTGGATTAATAGACAGTTAATTTTAGGCTTAACTAATAAAGATTCTTCATCAAATAGATTTACGACAGGTAGTCATGAAACATTAGGTAATGATATTGATAAATTAAGAAGTGAAATGATTAAATTTTATACTAAATATTATTGTGCAAATAATATGACATTAACAATAATAAGTAATTTAAATATAATTGATGTAGAAGCAATGATTAAAGAATTTTTTCACAATATTGTTAATAATGTAGTAGAACATCCAAAATTTGATGATATTAAATTTAATTCATATCTTAATGAATATATATTTAGACCAGTTAAAGATAATAGTTATATTTTATACTATTGGGATGTAAAACCATTTTTTGATTATTTATATGATAAAACAATAGATATTATTGATAAAATTATTAATTTAAATTCTGAACATAATTTAAAAAATATATTAATTAAATCTAATTATTCAAATGGAATGATGACTAATTATTTAGAAAATGGAATATTTATATTAATGGTTAATATATCATCAGATAATATTAAAGAAGCCATTTATAATATAAATATTATTGTTAGAAACTATTTTGATAATTTAAATAAACTCGATTGGGAATCTTTATACAAGTATATATTAGAAGTTGATGAATTTAATTATAATCATTTTAATAAAGAAGATAATTCAGAATTAGCTATAGATACATCACTTAATATGCATTATTTCCCAGTAGAAAATATTTATAATGGAAAAAGATTAGTAATAACTAAAAATTTTAAAAAAATTTTTGAAGTGTTAAAATTATTAGTTTTCAATAAAGTGAATATTATTTATGGAACAAAAGAAAAATTAAATGCATGTAGAAAAGAAGATATTAGATTAGAGCCTTATTATAAAAAGAAATATTGTAAATTATCAAAAACATTTATTAATTTAACAAAAAATATAAATTTAAATATTAATATACCAATTAATAATAATTTAATTATATCGCCAGTACATATAACTAATTTAAATATGTACAATATTCCTATTAGATTAACTAATAATTTTTGGTATGGCGGTGTTTCTAAATTTAATGAGAATATTGTTTATGGTTCTATCTATATTAATCATAAATATTTATATAATACGCCCAAAACAGCTATTATTACTAATATTGCTATTAATATTATAAATTATTATATTCAAATGTTATTTTTTCAAGAACTATCAATGGGATATAAAGTCATATATAATAATAAGAATGTAAAAGGTTTCATATCTTTATGTATAATAGGTCATAATTATAATTATATTGAATTTTTTAATAAAGTATTAGAAAAACTTAGAAATATAAAAATTTCTAATTCTATAATTAATTTGTTTATAAATAAGAAAAAAGAAACATTGAAAGACATGTCAAAATTATCACCATGGGAATATATTAATATGATTACTCAAGAGAAAATATTTGATTATGTATTTAATTTACAAGAATATTTAAATGTATTTTCTAGTATTAATAATCAATTAATTATCAGTAGAATACGCCAATTGATTTATTTTAATAATTTACCTATATTAACTGTTATTTATGGAAATATTAATAAAAAAGACCTTGATAAAATTTATACATATAATATAAATAGTTTAATTAGACCAAGTCCTACAATTTATAGTAAATGTATAAAGTCATCACAAAAATATTTTATTACTAAGCATCCAAATAATAAAGAAAAAAATAAATGTGTACAAATTATATTGAGATATAATACTAGTTCTGGATATAATTTTAATCCATTATTATCTGCAAAATTTTTAATATTAAATGATATGATTTCTAAACCTGCGTTTGATGAATTAAGAACTAAACAACAATTAGGATATTTAGTTAATGCACAAATGGTATTTGATGGTAGTTATTATATTAAAATTAAAGTTCAGTCTGAATTAGATGAAAGAATTGTAATATCAAAAATAAATGATTTCTTATTATTATTTAATAATATGTTAAACAACTATAATATTGATAATTTTGAGTTAATTAAAAAAAGTATATATTTAAAATTAAATAAAAAATATGCAAATATAAAATCAATGTTTACAGACTATAGTGCTGAAATTTATGATAGACATTATGTATTTGACAGAAAAATTATAACATCAAATGCATTAAGTAAAATTAAATTAAATGATATTAAAAAATTATATCATTCAATACTTGAAAATAAATATATTATTGTTGTTAATTAAACTTTGTTAAGATGATAATAATTTGTGAACTTTTGTTAATTTAAGGTATATATTACATATTTGGTGTAAATGTTAAATCAAAACCAGGTGACGTTGAGGATGTTAAATATTTAATTGCTGTTGAACTTCTATTTTTTAAAAACCATACCGCAAATACTACAATAAATAAGAGAGAAATACCTATTCCAATAAATATAATTTTTATAGTTGGTGATACTTCAAAATGTTCTATATTTTTTTTTTCATCTTCGTGATTCATTATATATATATATAATATAAAAAAATTTTATATTATAAAAAACTATATATATTATTATAGTTATAAAAAACTATATATATTATTACATATTTGGTGTACCTGTTAAATTAAATCCTGGTGATGTGGATGATGTTAAATTTATAGTTTTACCGCTTGTATACTTCATCAAAATATTAATTATTAATGCTAATATTGGTAATGCAATTACCATTACAATATATACCCATGTTGGTACTGAAAATCCAAAATGTTCTATATTTTTTTTTTCATCTTTATTATTCATTATATATATAATTATAATATAAAAAAAATTTTATATTATAAAAAACTATAGTAATTACATATTTGGGGTAAATGTTAAATCAAATCCTGGTGAAGTAGATGATGTTAAATATTTAATTGCAGTTTTACCTGATTTTCTGGATTTATAAACAAAATAAATAATCATACAAATTGCACCAAGAACTGGTATCATGAGTATAAGAATAGCACCAAAAGACGGTGATTCAAAATGTTCGATATTTTTTTTTTCATCTTCGTGATTCATTATATATATTATAATATAAAAAAATTTATTATATTATAAAAAACTATATATATTAATATAATTACATTCCAGGTATCATTAACCATAGTTCCATTCGCAAAAATCGAAGATTACGAATATAAGCTGTGAACAACGGTTAAGTTTTACACTTTGATACTATCATTATAACGGTAAAGTGAATTAACCTAAGGTTACGATTAGAACTTTTGTTTAATCTATTAAATATTTGAACATTTTAAAGGTATATCTCCTTTATAAACATTTCTATTATAAAATAATTTACAATCTATAGAATTTTCTTTTAAGATATGTTCAAATTTATCTATTAATTTTTGTTTGCGTTTAGCCATTGACCATATATATTCATCAGTTGTTTTTATACCTGGATAAGTTGCTAGATATAAAAATACTTCAACCTTTCTTCTACGTTTAGGCATGTCTTTATGACTACAAAATCTAATTGCTCTACCTATAATTTGCAGCATTCTACTCATGTTCCAATATGGTTCTAAAATATGTACCTGAGAAACTCTGAGTAATGAAACACCTTCTTTAATTGAAGGTGAGCCAAACATGACTTTAATTTGACTACCATCTGAGTTTATTTTTTTATTAAAAATAAACTTAATTTCGTCTTTAACTTTTAATGATTCATCTCCAGACCAAATAGCATAACGTTTTTTACCTGGTCCATGAGTTCTATAATTTTTATATCCATTATATTCAAAATATTTAATTATACATTTAATTCCACCTATATCTTTAAAATTACTATATACAAATGTAGGGCCTTCTGCTTTATTAACTTTATTTAATATTTTGTAGAATTTTTTAGAATATTTCATCATATTTTTCTTTTCTAATTTACTACCAACTAATGACGCGAAGCCTTTTTCTCCAATACTCATATTTGGAAATGCAATATTGCTAATAATACGAGGACCTAACATAAAATTCAAAGGTAGTTTTAATATATCCATTTTTTTGAATATTTTTTTTTCATCAGCTTCCATTATAGTTCTATAACTATTATATTGAAATGGTTCCATATTACATCTAACAACATTAAATATGGTTTTTGGGAAACTTTGAGGCGGAGCACCTCTATAATATGATATTATATTTGGTAAAAAGTGTGTAAATTCATCTATATTTTTCAACTCATAATCTATACCAGAATCTGTTTGTATTTGTTGTAAATATGTTGAATTAAATTCAGTTCCTACAGGCATTTCTTTCTTTAATTTTAATAAATTTAATGTTAAAGCAATTTCATCTGGTTTATCAAACATAGGGGTTGCAGATAATAAAATTATTCTTGTTTTACTATCTGAATTATCTATTACTTTCTTAATATTTTCATAAAAAGGACCTGTTTCAGAAATCATATTTTGTATTTCATCTACTACTAATAAAGTATTTTTTAGTTTTATTTTATTATTTTCACATAGTTCAACAAATTTATGATAACTATATATTGTATAATATTCATTAATTCTTTCATCTACTTTATCCATAATAACTGAATACATTTTATCTTTTGGAGACATTAATTTTATTTCATCTCGTTCTTCTTGAGTCATATAGTTTCCACATTCACTTTTAAGTTCGTCTTTAAAATTACCTATTAATGCAGCAGGTAATACTATCATAAGATTCATTTTCTTCTTTAATTGTTCAGTAATACTAATAACAGTACATGTTTTACCAGCACCTATTTTATGATAAATTAATAATCCTTTTGTTTTTGAACTAGTAAAATAATCTCTTAAGAAAGCTTGTTGTGGTTGTAATTTAAATGAACTAGGTTTACATATATCTTCCATAGTTTCATTACTTTTTTTTAATTTATATTTTTTAAATTTTTCACTTATTGATTTCATTTATTAATTTAATTTAGATTAAAATAATAATATATTGGTTCTATTACACATCCATAGATATAATGCTAATTAAAAAATTGATAATTATAATAGTTGATTTTTAGTAAAAGACAAAACAACATATAATTAATAATGGATATAACAAGTTTAGAAAATAAAGTTAATAATATTAAAAGGCGTTCTTATAATGAAATTAAATCATTTTTGAAAGAACAATTATATATAATTCAATATAAAATCCCTTATGAATATAAAAATAAAAAACAATTTGAATATTTATTAGTATTATCATCTTTTTTCCCTCATATAAAAAAAGAGATTACAAGTGATTCACCTATTTATAAATTAATTATTATGATTAATAAATGTATGCATGGGCAAAAAATATTATTAAAGTATTATAATGATATTAATAAAATATCAAATGAAATTTTGATTAATATCATTTATTCTTCTAGTGAATCATGGACATATCCGATTTTTCAATATTATATGAATATTATATCTTTTAGAAATATTGAGCATGTATATAAAAGAATATTAGTTGATTCATTTGCGAATTCAGATGATCGTATATATCAAGCATTATTAACTAATAAAAATTATATAAAACTATTTGATTTTACAAATACTAATACTATTCAAAATATATTACACAATATATTATGTTATAATAATATTAATAATCGTATTAAATATACACTTCGTCGATTGCGTTATTTAAATATGATTATTCCAAATTTAAATATGTATTTCCCAATTATGTTTAATTGTTGTTCTACAAAAGAAAATATAGTATTAATTCCTCATATTATGAAATATTATTATACTGAATTAAATTTTACAGAAATTGATTTGTTTGTAGAAATATTAACATATACAAATTATAATAATACTATTACTAATATTAAAGAAATATTTACAAACCTTTATGATAATTTAAAAACACAAAATGAAAAAAATTTAATAATTATATCAATGATATTACGTCATGGGTCAGCATATGATAAAAAAATAGTAGATGGTGAGAAATTATTTGATAATTATAAAATGTATATTGAAACTTTATTTTCTTATATTGTAAAAGAAGATAATTATATGATTAATAATGAATTTAATAATTTTATAAAATGTTTTGGTATACATAATATTTCAAAATGTATTTTATTATCAGAAACAAATGTATCAATTAGTAAAATAATGTATCTATTACCTTATGTTGTTCTAAGTGAAGGACCTTATGCGAAACATTTTAATATATTAAGATATAATATTTCTAAATTTATTAAAAATATTAGAAATAAAAAGAAGATGATTACTAAACTTAAATTATATCCTATATTGAATGAATTAAAGAATTTAAAACCATCTAATATACCGGTTTTATCATCTAATTCTTATTTATTATCACAAATTAATCAGAGATTTAATACTGTTCCACCATATCATTTATTTCCTGGACAATTACAAAATATGGATAATAAACAACACTTTTTATTAAAAGAGAAAGCAGATGGTATTCTTGTAAATAGTATGCCAAAAGATATATTTCCTGAACCAATGAATCTATTAGATTATAAATTAAAGATAGAATATATTGAGAATTTAGATTTATATTTGGTATTTGATATTGATATGAAAAATAGTATAATCGATAGGCATAATTATATTCATAGTTTACATAAATATGGCCAGAAACATATTCCTATTATTAATAATTTAGAAGGAATGATAGAAGCTATTAACAACGAAAGAATTAAATTAAATAAATTTTTACAAGAGGATTATAATAATTATAGATGGTATCCGAAACCAGCGTGGTATATTGATAATATTGTTAATTTTATTGAACCATTTACAGATTTAGTAAATATGAAAAATTCATTTGATGAATGGGTAATAAATGAATCTAAGATTAAATTTAATGATGGTTTGATATTAACTCCACTTGATGGTTCTCGTGAAATAAAAATTAAACCAAAAAATCTATATACAATTGATTTGTTATATATTAATAATAAATGGGTTGATAGAGATAATATTGAATGGAATGTAAATACTAATTGTGAACTAATTAATAATACTATTTGGAGATGTTATAATGAATCATTTAGTTTGGTTGCTAAAGAAATTAGGCATGATAAAACTAAACCAAATACAAATAAAGTAGCAACTTTAATAACTGGTTTATATAATACAGAATATAAATATGTTAAATATGAAAACATTTATCATAATATAGTTAATAATAATAATAATTGGGATACTATAATTAAAAGCAATATAAATATTATGAAAAGAATGCTATCTAATATTAAAAACAATTCAAATATTATTGATTTTGGTTCTGGTTCAGGACGCACATTAATGTATTTAAATAATATAATCAAAGATTATACTTATGTAGGATTAGATAAAGATATTAATATGATTTGTAAAGCAATTAATAAATATTCAATTAGTGATAAAATAATGTTTGCATACAGTGATGTTGCGCGGAGCGCAGAAGAAAAAAATAATTGGATTGACTTAAATAAAAATTATTATAAAAATCATTATGAGGTTGCATTAATGATTAATAGTTTGATGCATTTTTCTACTGATTATTTTTGGAAAACATTAGATACAGTTATGAAACCAGATGGTTTAATTATATTTAATTTGGTATCAATGGATAATAATTATTGTTATAGATTTGATGAATATTTTATGGAACGAAAAAATAATACAATTTATTATAAATTTCCAATTCATGACAATATCAAAGAAGAGCCTTACATTGATATTAATGATATTTTAAAACGAGGATATACTATTATAGAAGAATTTCAAAGTAAAGAAAATAATCTAACAAAATATTATAAATGGTATGTGTTAAAACGAAACAAAACTGACTGATGCATATTCTGAACCTTCGTACGGCATTATTTTAGCAGGAGGTGTAAACATTTCTAAAGGTAAATCTTGTTTAACAACTGGTTCAACTTTATTAATAATATTATTTATATTAGGAGGTTCCGTTGATATGCTTGTTGCTGATAATACAACAGATGGATTGACAATACCATGTAATATAACATTGGAATCATCATGTTCATCTTCATTTTGTTCTTCATTTTTTTCTTTATTTTGTTTAACTTTAGATTTATTTAATTTTTTAACATTTTCTTTAATTAATTCAATTAATTTAGTAGATACTAATTTATATTTTTTAGCTTTTTTAATAGATGTTGATATAAGCTTTTTACCTAAAAGATCATCAGGTTCTATATCATCATTAATATAACTTAATAATAAATTTGTATTAACTAATGCCTCTGCTTCATCATTGGATTTAATTATTAAATAATTCTTTTCAATATCAATATCAATCATATTACCATTAATGAGCGGTAATTGTTTCCAAAGCATTATCTTATTAATGTATTTATTTAAATTTTTAATTTTTAAATAATATTTATTACCTGTATTTTGATAGATTACTTTATTCCATGGATTTGGTTCTTTAAATTTAACAACTTCATCAGATTCCGATGAAGAAAACGGTTCTTTTGCTTCTGATTTAAATCTAATATTATATGTGAAATAAAAATCTAATAGTAAAATAATAATAATTATAATTATTGGTATATATATCATTATTTGACTAGAGATTTAATTTTTTAATTAAATCTCTAATTAAGCTATTATTTAGATGAATACAAACAAAATACATTCTAAAATAAAATAATATCGTTATAAATTTATTTAGTTCTAAATATTTATAATGATATTTTCTGAATTAAAATTTATGGAATTAATACAAAAATTTAATTTTTCAGAACAAATGAGATTAATCTCAAAGCCATTTAATACAATATCATTTATTGTAATTATAATAGTTTTATATATTTACAATATTATAGTATTTCAAGATATAATATTATTACTAATAGGTTGTGGATTTAGTCTAGGTCTTAAATTATTATTTAAAAGAAAACGTCCTTATCACGAAAGTAATAAAATTAAAAACTATTCAAATAAAGAACATGTTTCCATAACTGATTTGTACTCATTTCCAAGTGGACATACATTTTCTGCGACACTTTTTTCATTACTAATGTTAAAAAAATATCCTAGTGAATTTTTATTTAACATTGTTAGTGTATTAGTTGGTTTTAGTAGAATATTTTTAGGTGTTCATTATCCAACAGATATAATAGGAGGTATATTATTTGGATTTATAGTATTTAAATTATTAACGTAATGAACTCCTTAGTAACCAAAGTTATAATCGTAACCAAAGGTTAATTATCATCTTGTGAACTTTGGTTAATACGTGCGTCTTATATTTTCTTCAAATATTGTTTTAAATATATCACCACGTTCTCTAGACAATGTATGTTTAAAAATACCCATATCATCTATAGAATATCCCATTTTTTTCAAATAAGACATTGTATTAAATGTATAATAATTTTTATTAAATATATTATCAAATAAATTATTCATCCATTCTTCTAATTTTTTATATAAATAAAAATATTTTTCAACAATAATAATATATAATTCTTTCCATGTTAGATGTTCTTTATTAATTTCTTTTGGTAATTTATTTAATATTTCTTTTGTTATTTTAGTTTTACCTATTTCATCTAATTTCCAGAATCCATAATCATATTTATAATATTTATTATTTGTTGATTTTCCTGTTTTAAAATATGAATATATTTCATCACAATATAATTTTGTATATAAGTATTCTATATTAATATTATAATTATTTTTAAATTGACTAAAATTTTTATAATTAAATGATATTTTAACTTCAGAATATTTAAATATTTTTGAAAATAATGCGATTAATTCAATATCTATATCGAAATGTGTTTCTATAGAATTATCATAAGGACATATTCTTCTAAAATGATTTATATATAATTCTTCTCCCATTTCAACTGATAATACAGGATAACCATCTATATATTTACAAATAATAAATCCATCTTTTGTTTTATTTTTATACATATTACTATAACTACCTGTTGAATCAAACCATTGAGCTATATAAAAATCATCATTATATAAAAATTGACCGAATTTATCACATTTACTAAGCATTGAATTAAATAATTCTAATCTATCTCTTCCATATAAATTAATATCAGTTAAATCAATAATTGGTAAATTATTATCAACTCTTATATTAATTTCTTTACTACCAACTGTTATTAAATCAAACTCATATTTTGTTTTTATTAATTTCTCAAATTTTTCATTTGTATGAAAATATGTTGCTTTTTCATTACGAGCTTTTAATTTTAATTTACTAAATGGTTGAATCAAAAATTCTTCTTCTTTTGGAAATAAACTAAAGTTTTCAATTAATAATCCTACTCCTTTAAGATGTTCTGGTACATTTATTCTTAATAATATTAATCCAAAATCCATTTTAATACCTGGTGAATAAAAAGGATCCCTCGTTGATGATATAATTCCATTATCAATTAAAACATCGCCTATCTTTAATTTTTTTAAAAAATTATCATCCCATACAAACCTATAAAAATAATATTCTTTTGGTAAATCAACTTTATTTATTGTATCAATTATTTTATTTAATCCAACATTTAAATATTTACTTATATTCATATTTCCTCTTAATATTTGATTAAATATATAACTTCCTGTCATTGAATAAAATACTATCCAATTTATACAATTATTTTTAATAATTTCTTTCATATGATTTGAAATAGTTTCATGACTTATATCATTTTTAGATACTGTTTTACATATTTTATAATGTAATTCTTTATTTATTAATTTAGCAGGATCTAATTTTTCATCTAATAACATATTATTCATACCTAATTTTAATAATTCATTTTTTGTATAATATGGAGTTAAATGATTTGAATATGGATGAAAACTATTACGTTTACAAATACTTATACTAAGTCCAAAATCTGGAGAATATCTATATAATGTTTCATAGCTAGTTTTCTCTAAAGTATCTAAATCGTAATTGTCTAATATTTTTAATATATTATTATATTTTATATATATCTCATTATTCTTTTGTTCTTTATCCATTTTATTTTTAATCCATTTTTTAACTTCATCTGTTATAAATCTATAATGACAATCAACTAATCTGTAATATAATTTAGTAGCATTAATTGGATATATATTATCACTATATATATCATACATTGGTATATATTCATTATATTGACTTAATAATATTTTATCTGTTTTATTTTTAACTTCTATTTTCCTATTAAATATTTTTTGTATAAATTCATGATTTATTTTCATAATTATTAAATAATAGAAAATTAATTATTATGATTATTTTCTTCTATATGAGAAACTACATTATAATCATCTTCTTTATGAAAAATAACATGTTCTGAATTAAAATTCTCTATTTTATTATTAATTATATTTGTTCTATAGAATATACAATAACATAATAATAATACAAAACCTATTACGAATATATGATTTAATCCTAACATTTATATATTTATATAGATAATAAATATAATGATCAAATATATACATAGAACTAATAATTCATTATATCCAATATTATTATATTTGTATTGAAGGAACATAATGTATTGTTCTATTATTAATTTGTTTTTTATATACTTTATTACCTAAAGTGTCTTTGTCTTGTCTATAAACATGGAATGACCCTTCTGCAGGTTTATATAAACTAGGACCTTCTTTTTTATATAATGCTGATAATTCATATTTATCATTTATAATACCTAATTTCCTGCCCTTATTTTCATTATAATAATACCAAGCTAATTGAACTAATATATCCCATATTCTAATTATTTCATCTATTGATAATTTTTTTAACTCTCTAAATGGCGATATTCGTGCTATATATAAACATTCTGCACGTAAATAATTACCGCAACCTGCGACAACAGTTTGGTCTAATAAAACAGATGCTATCATCATATTATCTTTCTTTTTATTTAATCTATGTTTAAATATTTCAATGTCATTACTATTAAATATATCTGCTCCTAATTTATCTAATTTATTATTTAATATTTCATTATTATAATCATTAATTGCTATTAATGTTCCAAAATTTCTGGGGTCATTAAAAAATATAGAAAAGTCTTTAAATTCAAATTCTATATTGTTATGAAGTTGATTTTTAAACTCCCACCATCCAGTCATCCCCAATGTATTAAATAAAACAACATCACTATTTTCAAAAAGCCAATATATAAATTTACCATAAGATTTTATTTTTTTAATCTTTTTATCATTTAGGAGATTAAAAGAACTATTATTACCTTTGATGTTTTTATATCTACCTCCTAAAATATTTATTTTTTTAATAATATGTCCTTTTAATTTTATATTTAATTTATCAACTAATAATCTAACTTCTGGACCTTCAGGCATTATTAATAATATTTTATATAAATATTATTAATATAAATGTTATTTTACTTATTTATACTTTTAATTATCATAATATTATTCTTACCAGATGGGCGTGAGAATTTTGTTGTTAAAACTATTAAAGAAAATGTCTTGACTAAAACTGAAGACCTTTCTAAATATATTATTCTAAATCAATAATTATTTGTTGCTATTTCAACACCAATTATTAAATTACCAAATGGTGTTCTATCAAGGGCTTTGATAAAATATTCAGCCTCATCTTTATAATAAAAATCTATAAAAGCTGATTTTGATTCATATGATGATATATTAATTCTACCAATTTTTCCCCATTCACTAATCAATTCATTTAATTCATCTACAGTAATATCATCCGGTAAATTACTAATACGAACTGTTACAATTTTTCTTTTATCAATATATTGATCTTTTTTATGTTCTCTGGGATGATTTTTTGGTTTATCTATAACTGGAATAATCTCTGGTTGTTTCTCTTTACCACATTTTAATGTGACATGTGGACCTCCACATTTTCTACATTTAATTAAAGATGACATATTAATATATAATGAACCAAAGGTTTATATAATTTATAATCTCTTAATTTATTTATTTAAAAAACTATTATTTTAAATAAATATAATGTCTATATTATGGACACGTCGAAAAAGAACACAAGAATATAGAAATATTATACAAAATGAATGGACACAATATTATTGGAATTTCATAAAATCTAATATGGATAAAGATTTATATTGGAATGGTTTATCAAGTAATAAAAATATTACAATGGATATAATTTTAAATAATATGGATTTACCCTGGATATGGAAATATGTATCTAACAATCCTAATTTAACACTTGATATAATTCTTAGATATCCGGATAAAGAATGGAATTGGGAATTAATAAGTGAAAAGGATTTTATAAATATACATATAATTAAAACATATAATTTACCATGGGACTGGATGATATTATCAGAAAATAAAAATATATCAATGAATGATATAAATAATAATTTAAATTTACCTTGGGATTGGCATTTTATTTCTGAAAATCCTAATATAACAATTGAATTTATTCTGCAACATTTAGATAAAGATTTTAATTGGAAAATTTTATCAAAACATAAAAATATATCAATTGAAACTATAATTAGCACTAAATCTTATTTACCATGGAAATGGGTATATATTTTATCAAATCCTAATATAACAAGTGAATTTATTAACACCTATTATAATAATATTAATTGGAAACAATTATCTTATAATCAGAACATTGATATTAATAATATAACTAATAATATTTATAATAATAATCTTGATTGGGATATTTTAAGTTTTAATTCAAATATTAATATTAATATTATTAGTAAAAATTTAGATAAACCATGGAATATGTGTGCACTTTCTCAACATAATAATATTACAATGGAAGATATTAAAAATAATAATTTAAATTGGAACTATAATTGTATGTCAAGTAATCCTAATTTAACTGAAGAAATGATTACAAATAATCTTGATAAAAGATGGAATATTGATGTTTTATCTGCTCATAATAATATAACTCCTGAATTTATTATTAATACATTTAAATCATTTAATTATAATTTATCATTTAATCCTAATTTATCTTTTGAATTAATAAATTATTATTCTGGCCAGAGTTCTGACATTCAATTCGAAATTGATTGGAATAATTTATCTGTTAATACATTTTCTGGGTATAAAAAACAATTTATAAACAAAAAATTAAGAGAATATATGGCTACTTATAAAATTCAGCAATGGTTTTTAAATATAATAGTTGATATTAAATACAAATATGCTAGAAATAGAATTAATAAATTTTATGATTATTATAATGCAAAAAGACAAAAATATAATTAAAATGAAGTACAGTGTGGTGCTAACTAGCCCTCGGTTGGGTTATGTTAACCTTATACGATATTATAATGGATTTTTTAATAAATACATACCTACTATTATTAATGGTATTCCTATATATTGAGATATTGATTCAAATCTTTCACCTAAAATAAAATAACCAAATAATGTTACAAATATTGTATTAAGCCCATCCCATAAATTATTTACTAATAATAATGATGATCCTTTTAAATTTATAATTAATAATATAAAAACACCTATATATCCTAATAAACCTATACCAAAATTCATTAATCCTCCAATATTTGCAAATTGTTTAGCTCCATAATCTCCTACTAATTCTACTAATGATAAAGCAGTTATTTTAACAAGACTCATTATATAACATTTATATAATATAATTATTTAAAGGTTTATTATCTATATATAATATATCTAGTCCCTCTTAGCTCAGTTGGCAGAGCAATGGCCTGTTAAGCCAGAGGTCGTCGGTTCGATCCCGGCAGAGGGAGTTTTTAACCAATGGTTATGATTAGCAAAATAAAAATTTTATCTCTCAGGACCGTAGGTCTTATTAACAGTTATTAAACAAACTTTTAAAGTTTGTTTAATAAAAATTGAATATATATAAATAAGACTTGAAGTCTTAAATATTAAATGGTTGATTACTTGAATATGACAGTAGATGAACTATGTGAACGCGTATATTGCGACGGATTGCGAACATATAATATAGATATGTTAGTTCATCAATTATATTGGGAAAAAGTAAATGATATTAGAATTCATAAAATGCATCAATATGATATAATTAGGATGCTAAAAAAACTAAATAATGATGAAATAAATAGATTATTAATGTTAGAAAGAAATTATGAATTTCGAACATATCTAAATGGAAAGCAAGCATTAATGAGTGCAATATTAGTAAACTCTCAATTCATTTTGTATAATTATTTACTAACACGAATAAATGATAATAATAATATTAATATTAAAATAGATTCTTTGATTATATTTTTTAAATTATTAAACATTGATTCTAATTCTATTCCACACGAAGAATTAGAATCTATTAAAAGTATATTAATAAAATTTAAAAAAAATTTTATTAATTCGGATATATTTATAATCTTTAATAGTAAATGGTGGAATAAATTTATTAATAAATATGAGGATTGTTTGTCAGTAGCTAAAACTAAGGAGTGGTTTAGTTACCCAATTAACTTTAATAAAATAATCTATAATTATGGAATGGATTTCTTTGAAGATTATTTGAAAGACACAAGAGCTAATTATTATGAATTTTTTAATTGGGAATATTGTCCTAAGTTTAATTCTTATACTAATAATGTAGATATGCAATTTATGTATTTTATAAAGAATTTTTTTATAAATGGGTAATTAGTAATAAACTTTTAGAGAAGTTACATAAATAATAAAATTAACTATCTAAGTTAGAATCTTCCATATGATTTTTGTTTGAAAAGAATAGAAAAATCAAAGATTTTTCTATACTTCAATCAATTTTTGTAATAATTGAATCCTAACAAGTTAATTTCGTCATGAATTATCTTTTTCTTATATGCTTGTGATACATTTTTATAATCTTTTAATCCATCCATCATTTTGCTAGTAAGTAATGCTTTATTTTCATCAACCCATTTTTGAAGTATTTCCACTGCCTTATTATGCATTTCTTTTAATAATAAATCTTTTTTATAATACATCCATTTATTATTAATTTGGGGATAGAAAATTTTTAATTTTCTATCTCACTTTTATTATTAGTATATTTTTTTGCTACTTTAGATCTTATATTAGTTATTTGAGCATTATTATTTTCTTTAAAACTTGAATTGAATTTAATATTTTCTACTAAATGAGGTATTGCTCCTTTTAAACTTTCATCATCATTATTTGCTAATCTATTTAATATCCTTTTCATAAAATTTTCTGAAATATAGTGTATATTGATTTGGGGATAGAAAAATCTTTGATTTTTCTATTCTTCCAAATCGTGTTTATGGATAGGATAGAAAATCTAAAAAGATTTTCTATCCCCATAAAAATTGTCTTCATTAAAATTATTTATAACAATAGTATTATTTATAGTACCATTATTAGTTGTTGTATTAGTAGTACTATTATTGTTATTAGTTATATTATTTATAGTACTATTATTAGTAATGTTATTTTCTATAATTTCTTTATTTTTATTACATATTTTTTCATGACGCCATCTATTCTGAAAATAATTAAATGATTTAGTACATATCCTACATTCATATGTCTTAGCTGGTTGATTTTCATTTTCAGTGATAAGATTATCAAGGATTATTGAAGGATTATCGAGGGTTATAGAAGGATTATCATATGCTGTTTTATGTTTTATAGTCCTATGATTACATAAAGATTGATATGATGCATAATTTTTATTACATAAATTACATGTATGCACTGATTTTCTTACCATGTAAATATTATATTATTAGGATAAAGAAAACTTTTTCTTATATGATTTTTACATCAAAAAGGTAAATGTGTAGAAATGTGTAGAAAGTGTAGAAAAGTGTAGAAATGTGTAGATGATTATATTGAGGGGAGAACACAGTGAGTTTTTTTTGCACAAAATATCTTTGAAAATTTATTTTTCATTTTCAGCCTATTTTTATACATAATATTATAATATAATAATATTTAATGACATTAGTTATATTACCACATCAATTATTTAATATTAAATATTTAAATATTAAATATATACCAAAAGAAATAGAAAAAATAATTATATATGAACATCCTCATTATTTTAAAAAATACCATTATAATAAAAAGAAATTAGTTTTACATCGTGCATCAATGAAATATTATTATGATTACTTGAAGGAAGATAAATATGATGTAAAATATATAGAATATAAATATAAATTATCAATAACTGATTATTATATTTTTGACCCTATTGATAAAATAAAACTGCCTAATAAATATACAATTATTGATAGTCCTAATTTCTTTTTAACCAGAAAAGATTATCAAGAATATTCAAAAGATAAAGTTATATTCAATAATTTTTATTTATGGGCTAAAAAGAAACTTAATATTTATCCTAATTTAAAATCATTAGATAAACAAAATAGAGAAACTTTCAAAGATAATTCATCTCCTAATAGATTACCTAAAGTTTCATCAATTGATTTACCTTATATTAAAGAAGCAATTCATTATGTAAATAAAAATTTTAAACATAATTATGGAACAACTGATGGTTTTAATTACCCGATTAGTCATAAATCTGCTAATATGTGGTTAATGAATTTTATAAAAACTAAATTCAAGAAATTTGGTCCTTATCAAGATATAATTAATAAGGATAATCCATATAATTATCATTCAATTTTGAGTAGTAGTATTAATATTGGATTATTAAATCCATTAGAAATTGTTAAAATAATAGGTAAATATAAAAATCGTATTCCTATTAATAGTTTTGAAGGTTACTTAAGACAATTATTTTGGAGAGAATATCAGGTTTTATGCTATTTAAATACTAAAATTAATTTTAAAAAAAATTATTTTGGAAATAAAAAGAAATTAACTAAAGACTGGTATGAAGGAACTCTTAATATACCACCAGTTGATGATTTAATTAAAAGTGGATTTGAAACAGGATATATTCATCACATTGGTCGATTAATGGTTATTGGCAATTTTATGAATTTATCAGGTATTTCTCCTAAAGAAGGATTCAAATGGTTTATGGAGTTTTCAATTGATAGTTATGAATGGGTTATGCATCAAAATGTATATGATATGGTTTTCTTTGTAACAGCAGGTAAAACAACAACTAGACCTTATATAAGTAGTAGTAATTATATTTTAAAAATGAGTAATTATAAACGTTCTGAATGGTGTAATGTATGGGATACACTTTATCATAAATTTATTAATAAAAATAAAAAGAAGTTATATAAATTTAGATATTATTTCCCATCTATTAATTTTAATCAGAAAAATTGATAGGGATATATTAACAGTTCTTAATTGAAATATTAACAAAGTTAATATTTATTAGAAAAATTGATAGGGATATAGAATTTATTTTATAAATTCTATATACACCTATTAACAGTTCTTAAACAAACTTTTAAAGTTTGTTTAAGAAAAATTGAAATATCGTGGGGCTGTCGATAAAATAAATTTTTAATTTATTTTATCTTAGACGCCCACGCAATTACTATATTTCTAATAAATATTAACAAAGTTAATATTTATTAGAAAAATTGAAATATTTATATATTAACTCATTTAATAAATTATTGTTACAATGGCTCTGGCTACTGCTAGTACCCTTAACTTCCCAATTCAGTTCAAGTTTGATGATAGTGATATTATTTATATTCCAAACAATGGAACTATATATACAGTTACATGGAAAGCACTTAAAATGTCTGAATTGATCAGGTCTTCTTTTCTTGATATTTTTTTTGATGATATTCGACTTACTAATCTAGGTGAAAATGTATATCCAGAATCAATTATTACTGTTCAACAAACAGAAGAAGGTTTGAAAAAGACAATTACACTTGTTGGAGAAACATTTAATACAATTGAAGGACCTGTATTTAAAATTGTTCTTGATATGATTAAATATTATGCTGAATATGGTATGTTTTATGAAACATCTTTTAAAGATATTCATGATATTTCATTAAAGATGTTATTTGATGTATATAAGGCATCTAATTTTTTCAACATTCCTGAATTACTTGATGGTTGCGCGTCGTACATTGCAGATCTCATTAGGAATAAGACGAAGGAAGAAATTCAAGAAATTTTTTCACAACCAGTCGCTGCTGGTAGTAGTGAATAATTACAACATTATTATTTTATTATATAATATATTAATAATGAGTATTTTTATATTTCGTAGAGATTTTAGAATTAAAGATAATACTGCATGGAATAAAATGTTAATGAATGAAGAAAGAGGAAATAATATTTATCCTATTTTTATATTTACACCAGAACAAATTAATGGAAAATTAAATAAATATAAATCAGATAATGCTGTTCAATTTATGATTGAATCATTATTAGAATTAAATAAAGAAGTTAAAATAACTTTTTGTTATGGAGATATTATTAAAGTTTTAACTAATATAATAATCACCAAAGGTAATAAAATAACATCAATATACACAAATACTGATTATACTCCTTATGCTGTTCACAGAGAAAAAATAATAGAAAAATTATGTAAAGAATATGATATTAAATTCGAACCTTGTCATGATATTACTTTATTTGAACCAAAAACAATAACCAATAGTTCTGGTAAAATTTATCAAAAATATACTCCATTTATGAGAGCTTGTATTACTAAAAGAGTTCCTAAACCAACTACTATTAATAGAACACATTCTATTAAACATGTTAAAACTTCTTATGAAATTAGTATTAATAAATTGAAATCATTTTATAAACATAATGATTTAATACATGTTCATGGTGGACGTGATAATGCATTAAAAATATTAAATCATACATCTTTATTTAGTAATTATAATAAAACACGTAATACATTAAATATAAATACTACTAATTTATCAGCATATTTAAAATTTGGATGTGTTTCTATTAGAGAAGCATATAATATATTTAAAAAAAATAAAGGATTAATAAGACAATTAATATGGAGAGAATTTTATTATCATTTAGGCTATGGCTTTATAGATAGATTCGGTAAATCATTAAAACCAAATTATGATAATATTAAATGGATTAATAATAAAAGTCATTATAAAAAATGGTGTGAAGGAAAAACTGGTTTTCCTATAGTTGATGCTTGCATGACTCAATTAAATAAAACTGGTTATATGCATAATAGAGGTAGATTAATTGTTTCTAGTTTTCTTGTTAAAAATTTATTAATTAATTGGAAATATGGTGAGAAATATTTCGCACAAAAATTAGTTGATTATGATGTTCTTGTTAATAATGGTAATTGGCAATGGACTGCAGGAAGTGGCGCAGATAGTCAACCATATTTTAGAATATTTAATCCAAATAGACAGAGCGAAAATTATGATAAAGATGCATTATATATTAAAAAATGGTTACCTGAATTAAAAGATATTGATAGTAATCATTTACATAATTGGGAAGATCATTATAAAGAACATAAATTAAGTTATCCAAAACCAATAATAAATTATTCTGAAAGTAAGATAAATGCACTTAAATTATATAGAAAATATCTCAAATAAATATAATGAATAATAAACCAAAATTATTAATTAGAAAAAAGAATATATTTATGGAAGATATAAATAATATAATAGGATTAAATAAGTGTTTAACACATGGTTCATATATAACTTATGGTTTAGAGAAAGCATGCGATATTGATTGTCATGAAAAAATTAAATTAAATAATGTTGAATTATTTAAGAACTATATTAAAAAAATAGCAAATAATGAAAAAATATTATTAGTTACGTCTGATTTTAGAACACCGTATGAAATATTTGATATATTATATACAAAATTAGGGAATACAGATGGTTTATTTAATATTAATTATAATAATAATGATACATCTATTATAAGAGAAAACATAAATAAAATACCAGATGATAAAATAAGAGAAGATATTGATAAAATGTTTAATCAATATATTAATAATAAATCCCTTCAACATTTTATTAATATTAAATCATATATTAGAAAATTAATATATCCAAAATGGACTCTAGAAGAATTATTAAAAGGTGAAAAACAATATTTTGATAAACTATATACTCTAGAAGATGGTATTAATTCAGAAAGATTTTCAATTGATATTATTTATTTGGATGAACCATATAAATTCATGTCAATGTCTAATACTATTAATTTTGAAAAAGAGTCTAAGGACTTAACAACTACTCCTATTACATCTATTATAACAAATAATAAAATTAATTATTATAATTTAAGTAAAAAATTAATGACTTATATTAAAAGAATTTTTTTTACAATAAAGGATTATAAATTAAAAAAATTTTTAATTAGAAAATACGATGACATGTATAATTTTAAAAATAACTATGGTAATTTAAACCATAGTATGTGTATTAATAAAAATAAAATTTATGTTTATAATTTAAAATATAATAAATATAAAGAAAAAAAATATAAGGAATTATTAGATAAATACAAAGCATCTTATGATAGTGATTTTAATAAATTAAATAATTTATTTAAAAACAAGTATTTTTATTTGATACGTGGTATTGAACCATATTTAAAACAAGATATAGTTTACTATTAACTATAGTTCAAAGATTAATTACGATTCCAAACTGGGTTAATGAACGGAACTGCATATCGGAGACTGCTGTCAAATGTACCAAATCCTGGAATATAGGATGGATTCTGTTTCGACATGTGATGTGCAAAACCACTTCCATATCGCACAAGTAAATTTGAGCAACAAAACATCTGACCATTTGCGTTTTGACAGGTTAATATCTGATTTGTTTCACAAAATGTACACATACCTAATACTGGAGTAATGGTCTGAGGTTTCGGAGAAGAATGTTCCTTAGATACAGTAATTGTTGGAAAAGAATTCAATGGGCGAATATGCAATGGGTCAGGCAGAACCGGAGGAGTGATAGTATATATTACTGATGGCTGAGCAGCAGGCTGAGAAGCAGGCTGAGCAAAAGGCTGAGCAGCAGGCTGAGAAGCAGGCTGAGCAAAAGGCTGAGCAGCAGGCTGAGAAGCAGGCTGAGCAAAAGGCTGAGCAAAAGGCTGAGCAGTAAGCTGAGCAGCAATCTGAGCAACAAGCTGAGCAGCAATCTGAGCAGCAAGCTGAGCAGCAGGCTGAGCAGCAATCTGAGCAGCAAGCTGAGCAGCAGGCTGAGAACTAGGGCGACGAGGCGCAACAGGAGGTGGATGAGACTCCACAGGAGCATACTCATATACCTTATCCTGGCCAAAAGAAACTTTTTTCTTATTCTGCGGGGTGCTAGCCATATAATTGGTAAAACATACAGGAGAACAAAACTCACCTACTTGATACATAGTAATACCAGTGCCTGTAAAAAAGCACTTTTTGCAGATTTTGCAGTTAGTAGAAGACATAGAAGACTGTGTCGACATAAGACAATAAATTGTCTTATTAATGGCACAGTTTAAGCATAATATTTTCAATTTTTCTTATAACAAAACAATCAAAGATTGTTTTGTTATTAGTATAATTATTAATTGCGTGGACGTTTTTATTATTAAAATTATTCAGATAAACTCAAGATTTGATTAGCACTTCAAGGTACAATAATAGATTATAATTTTGTTTTTATAAATATTGATATTTTGATTATTAATAATTAAAGATTATAATATTCAATATATAAATGAACTCCTTAGATGATTCTAAATATGACCGTCAAATACGGACTTTTGGCTTAGATGCTAATAATAAACTTAAAGATGGATCTGTTTATATAAATGCAGATATTAAGTATATTGAATATGCAAAAGAAATTGTTAAGAATTTATCATTATGTGGGATTAATAAGATTTATCTTAATAATGATTTATATATATTAAAAGATTATATAAATCTATTAAATGATTCAATTCATGTTTTTAATAATCAATTAGATAAAATCCATGAATATGAGTATGATTGTGTTATCTATATTAACAAAATGATAGATAATAATCAAAATGATTATAATTACAAGTCACTTATATATTTATTTGTAGGCGGCTTTGCAGGTAGTATTATTACTAAAGTTAAAAATCATTCTGTTTATGATACAACAGGTGAAAATAAAGACATGGTTGCTATAAAAGAAATTAAATCTAACTATAAATTAATATGTAATAAACATAATTATTCTTATGGAGACTATATTGAATTTGTTCATATTGAAGGTGAAAATTTAAATTTATCTGGAGAATATAAGATTATTGACACAACACCATTTAGTATCACTTTAGAAAATTTTAATATTCCAGTTGATTCTAAATTTATTAATGGATATATTAAATACGTTCCTAAAGAAACTATTATTAATAATGATGATGTTGAATATGATGATTTAACAAAAGAACTTATTAGTAAAGCAATTAATGATGATAATCATAATGATAATCAGAATGATAATCAGAATGATATTAGTAATCAAATTAAAAATACATTTCATCTTATTATTCCACAAGTTGTTAGTATCTTTGGTGGATTAGTTGCAAATGAGGCAATCAAATTAATTACTAATAAATTTATTCCAATAAATATGTTTTCTTGGAGCGATTTTGATATTATAAGTGATTACAGTAGTAAAGAGATTGTTGATAAACAAATGAAATATATTTATGATAAATTGAATAATAGTAATATTTTAATGATTGGATGTGGTGCATTAGGATGTGAATGGTTAAAAAATATTGCTATGATTGGATGTAAATCATTAACTGTTGTTGATCCAGATCATATTGAAAAATCAAATTTATCACGACAGTTTCTATTTCATACTGCTGATGTTGGTAAATCTAAATGTTTAACAGCTATTGAAAATATAAAACATATGGTCAATCCAATTAATGCAATTGGTTATAATAAAAAATTATCAAATGAAGATGAAGACTTTACACATATGGTATTTATGGATAAAGATATTGTTATTAGCGCATTAGATAATATTGAAGCACGTAAATATACCGATAGTATATGTTTCAATAAATGCTTGCCGTTATTTGAAAGTGGGACTATGGGATTAAAAGGAAATACTCAGCCAATTATTCCATATTTAACAGAAATTTATAGTTCAAGTACTGATAGCAATACAGATGAATCTATACCAGCTTGCACGATTAAACATTTTCCAAATAGTATTAATCATACCATTCATTGGGCACTAGATTGTTTTGCAGGATTAAAAAATAAAAATCCGAAAGAATTATTTAATGAGTTGTTCATTGATAATATTAATGAATTATTAAAAGCATATCCTAAAGACCATAAAGTAGATGATAAAGATTTTTGGTCTAATGGAAAAAAATGTCCTCAAATTTTAGATATATATTCACATGAAGCAATTGAATTTATTGAAGCAACTAAATTAATAAACTTTCCAACTGAATTTGATAAAGAAAACGATAATCATGTTAATTGGATAACACGCGCTTCAAATTGTAGGGCTAAAAATTATAATATTCCTCCTGCTACTTTTTATGAAACAAAAGGTATTGCAGGTAAAATTATTCCAGCAGTTGCAACTACAACAAGTACTATTGTTGGATTAATTGGATTAGAATTATTAAAATATATTAATAATAAAGTTATTGATAAATATCGTTCATATTTTATTAATATGGCAATTAATATGTTTATATATTCTGAACCAAATAAAATGGCAGATATTGAAATTAATAATATTAAAATAAATGGTTGGACCAAATTTAATTATAATAAAGATAAAACATTACAAGAATTTATTAATCATTGTAATGAAACATTTAAACTGCCAATTACTTTGATAATAAGCGGGTCAAATATTTTATATTCAACAGATTTTGGAGATTATAAAGATAATTTAAATAAAGTATTATTAGACCTTATTGAAATTAATACATCATTAACAGTTTTTTCTGATGATACTATTTTGCCGAATTTTATTATTTTATAAATTTCATAAAGCCATAAAAAATTGATTATCGTCGAACGTTCTAAACAAATTTATTTTATAAATTTGTTTAGATAAACGTTGACGCAAATCAAAGGTTATTAGATTTATATAGAATTTACAAAGTAAATTCTATATTACTAATAAAAATTGATTATTAAATGATTTAAACTTTTTTTATATCATTTAATAATATGGAACTAACATCGCCTTCAAAAACAATTATTCAATATACACGAGTTCAAATTCAACCACATATGATGAACAGTGATATTGAAGATAATATAATGATAGTATTACAACAAAAAGTAGAAGGAAAATGCAACAAGTATGGATTTATTGAAAAAGTCCATAATATTGATGAATACACTGAAAATATAATTATGCCTGAAAATTTTTCCGGCTGTGCCACTTACTCTGTGTCTTATTTAGCAACTATTATAATTCCAATTGAAAACACTTTTATTATTGGAAATATTAAAAATATTACACCAGAGTTAGTAGTTGTTATGAATGGACCTATTATTATTTTTATTCCTAAAGCAAATATTGATAGTAATATTTGGGATATTAGTAATGAATTTATTGATAGAAAAAATAAAACATTACTAAAGATTAATGATTGTGTCCGTGTTCATTTGAAAAAAGTTAAAATTAATCAAGGAGATTTACAAATTAAATGTATTGGTGTTTTATTAGATAGGGCTACTGAAAATGAAGTAAAAGACTTATTTAATAATAAAAAAGAATCAAATTTCATTATATAATATTTAATATATTATTTTCTAATTTCTCTAGTTGTTTTTCTTCATAATCTCCATTCATCCATTTATTTATATCTAAATTAATATTTTCTAAATATTTATCTCTTAACTGAACAATTTTAATACTAAAATTTCTTATTATTTTTTTAAAACTTATATTAGCAAATTTAATATGTTTTATTAATTCTTCTGCTAATACTGAAGATTTAATATCTGGATTAGTTATTCTTTGTTCAATCCACCATATACACCAAACTGCACAGAATCCATTTGGATCTCCTATTTTCTTACACTTATCTTCTTGGGTTTCTAGTATTTGAAATCCAATAGTTGGTAAATAATCATTAGGTGAATAATAATTATAATCTGGAAATAATTCATTAAATTTGTTTTTTAACAAATTATCTAATAAATCTTGATTATAATAAAAGCCACGAGGAGAATTCTTACCATTTGGTTCAAATCTTTCAATTGATTTATTTTTATTATCTATAATTAATATATTTGCATGAGAACCGTTTGATGTATCTATTCCTAATGGAATTATTAAAAAATCATTATATGAATTATTAAATTTTGTTTTAATTAATGAATCAAAATTTTTAATATAAATTAGTTTCATGTAACTCCATAAAATCTCTATATTACAAAAATCCATTTTAAATGAATAATTTATACCCATTTTTGTATAATAATCTTCTATTTCTTTATTATTTGTTAATGGATATTCTAATAATAATTTTATATTATTATGATTAGTATATAAATATAATAAACCAAATAATATATCAATATTGGAACCAGTATAATAACAATTCTCCATATAAATTCCACTATCTACTTTTAAACTAATTTCATTATATGTAGGTACTGATTTAATTTTATTTCTTATCATTTTATATATATTTTTTTTACAATATGAGTCAATTTCTTTTCTATCATTATTTGTAATATTATTTAATTGTTTTAATAATTTTCTATCTTCTTTCCCACAATTAATTTCCCAATCAATAATTAATTTATCTTTATTTTTATAAAGTATATTTATATAGCTTTCAATAACTATATCTATAAACTCTTTATTGTTTTCACATATATCGTATATTGTTTTATTTATACCATTTGGTTGATTTGATATAAATATATTAAGCGGTTTATTTATTAATTTATTTTTAATATCTTCATCTGTCCATATTTTTTTAAGAACTAATAAATATAATATAGTATTACCATCGTTATTCATAATATTCAAATCAGTATGTTCAATTAATTTAATAATAATAGATTTATAATTATCTAAATTATTCATATCTATATCATCTTCCATTAATAAATGTAATGCAGTATTTCCATTCATATTTGTTTCATTAAAATTTAAATTTTCATGTTTAAATAATTCTTTTACTATATCATATCTTTTTTCAATAATTGCATAATGTAACGGAGTATTTCCAATATAATCACTTTTATTAATATCAGCTCCATCATTAATTAATTTAATTGCACAATTATTAACGCTTTGCGTTATAATAATAGCTTGATGTAAAGCAGTTAATCCAAATTCATATGATGCGTTATTTATAATTTGTTTTAAAAATGATTTATTATTAATTATATAATTAATAATATTATACATTTCATAATTTAAGGCGATTTGTAAAACAGATTCTCCTTTTTCATTAATAAAATGTTTAATATCATGTTTTCTTTTAATTTCACAATCAAGGATATGAATAAATAGATTGCTATTATACTGAATACTAAAATCATAAATATTAGTTATATCGCTTAATCCATATAACATATTAAATGCATTAATATTATTAAACATTATAGCATAATGAATTCCTGTATGTCCATTTTTATCTCTAACATCATAAATTGATATACCAATAGTATTTTTATCATAATCTATAAATAATTTTAATAAATCAATATAATTATATTTAATAGTATTATATAATAAACTTCTTCCGTCTGAATCTAATATATCTAATCTGATTGTTTTATGTTTTAATATATATTCAATTATATCAAAATTATTATACATTACTAAATACTGTATAACATAATTAAAATTATCATCATATATATCCAAATCTATATTTTCTGTTTCCTTAATATATTTTAATAATTCATCAAATTTTTTCTTTTTTAATAAATCAAATATCATTATTACAGTATGGATAATAATTTTTCTATTCGATCCATAAACCAACCTTATTGTTATTCTAAGCCAATAAAATATTACATTGAAAATATTTCTTGATTACCAGGAACTACTAAACGATAATAAATACTTAAACCACTATTTAAATTAGGACGAATTATACGAAATACATCATTTATTTTTGCACCATAATAACGTGCCATCATATCTGTACTATAAATACGACCTAATTCATTTAAACCAAATGATTCTAGTAATTCTTTTTTTTCATCATTATTTAATAGGATATGTTGTGGTATAATTTCTTTAGCAGGAATATCTTCTAGCATTTCGTAAATAGTAAAAATTTCTGCATTTTTATATTCTTTAGTTACTTGAGTATATGTTTTTTTTGAAAAACTTTTTACCAAAAGAAATTTATGAGTATCAACATTTTTAGATAAATAGTCGTCAATTGGTGAATTTTGAGATATGTTTTTTAAATCTTGGTTATAAATATTAATACTTAATTTTTTACCTTCTAATTCAAAATTATATAGTTTATCATTAATTATACCATTTACTACATTTTCTGGTAATTCACTATCTAGACTTTGATTTGTATAATTACGACGATAAAATAATTTACCAATATTAGTAATAATAATCTTATACATCTCTTTCATATTAAGTTCAACGTTTGATAATTCTGCCATTATTATATATTATAGTTATTATTTTAAACTTTTATTATTCAAAATTTTTTGTGTTATATTTATATGAATAAATGTTTAATTTTATTTTCATTGATATTTGCATTAATTTTTATATTAAGTATTAATCCTAAAGAAAATTTTAATAATACTGATAGGAAAATAGATGCAGTTATTTATATTAATTTAGATAATAGACAAGATAGAAAAGAATTATTATTGAATGAATTTCAAAAAATTAATATAAATAATCCTTATAGAATCGCTGGAATACCTATGCCAAAAAATGGTCATAAAGGGTGTTGTCAATCACATATATTAGCATTGGAATTAGCTAAATTAAATAAGTGGGATACAGTTGCTATATTTGAAGATGATTTCGAATTAAATGTTTCACCTGCAGAATATAATAGATTAGTTAATAAAGCACTTAAACATACTAAATGGGATGTTATTATATTACATGGTGCTTATCAGAAAAAGAAAGCAGATATAGATGATAATATGTATTATTTAAATCATTCAACATGTGCAACAGGTTATATAATTAAAAAAGAATATATTGATACTTTAATAAAATTATTTAATTATTGTAATTCAAATATGAGCTCAGAACATTGGGAAGATAATGAAAAATTATGGGAATCTTATGCATTAGATCAACAATGGAACAAATTAATTGAGAAAGATAATTGGATAGGATTTAAAACTAATTTAGGAAAACAACGTAATATATCTAGTAGTATTATGGTTATATGATTATCGTCGAACGTTCTAAACGTTGACGCAAATCAAAGGTTATTAGATTACTAATAAAAATTGATTATTTAATTTAAAATTATAAATACATATAATATAATGAGTTATACACCCTTTATTTTTAAACTTAAAAAAGATGACAATATTAATAATGCATTTACTGATAATAAAATAATTATTACAAGTAATATATTGCAACCATTTTTTAGTTTAGGTTTTCATAGCTTTATTCATCGTACAAAAAATGCAATGTCTATAACTAATAAATTAGAAACAAAAAATAAATTTTATTATATTGTTAATCCATTTGAACAATCTATTAATGATTATCAAGACGATATTGAACATTATGCTGATATATTTTTAAATAAACCAAATATATTATCACGTGCATTTTATAAAATGTGGGAAATATTATATACATTTGATATTGCTAGTAAAGATAAAATGATAATGGCTGGTATTGCAGAAGGACCTGGTAGTTTTATTCAAGCATTTGTTGAATTTCGTGAAAAATATTTTAATAATTTAAATAATAGTGATAAAATATATGGATTAACAATTAATACAAATGATGGTATTAATATTAATCGCAATATGGTTGATTCTATTAATAAACGTTATAATAATATGATAGATATTATTGATCAAAAGTCAACATCTGGTCTTCGAACGGGTTCAGAAAATTCTAAAAGTAAAAAGAAAGTAAATGAGATAGACGGAGACGTAACAAATATTAAAACAATTAAATATTTGAAAGATTATATGCAAAATAATAAAGCAGATCTAGTTACAGCAGATGGTGGTTTTGAATGGAAAAATGAAAATTATCAAGAACAAGAAGCTTATATTTTAATCTTAGGTGAGATTATTAGTGCATTAACTATTCAAGCAAATGGCGGAACATTTGTATTGAAGGTATTTGAAACATTTACACCAATTACAATTAAACTTATCTATATACTTGCTTCATTTTATGAAGATATTTATGTATATAAACCTTTTTTCTCAAGAGCAACTAATAGTGAAAAATATATTATTTGCAAAGGATTTAAAGGCGCAGATAATGATAAAATAAAATTTTTAGAAGATACATTAACTAAATGTAAAACAGATAAATTTATAAATGAAATATTTACTAATTATACAATTAATGATGAAAATCTTAATATGTTTAAATATATAAATATTGAAATTGCTAATACTCAACAAATAATGATTAATAATTTAGTAGTTTATATTAAATCAAATAATTATTTTGGCGATGCATATCATAATTATCGTGAACAACAAATTAAAGCTAATAAATGGTGGATAAATACTTTTTTCACAGATAAACTGAATGAAAAAAATACTTTAGTAAAAGAAACGTGTAAATATAATGATTCTGAAATTAATCTATTCATGAAGAAACTTCTATAAAGAATTTTTTAGAAACTTTTATATCCTTTAATCAATTTTTAGGTAAATATTTATCAGATAATTTCTCACCAATAATTTTATCAGCATCATCTTGCTTAATTTGACCAGTTTTTATTTTATTTAAATTTTCTAACATAAAATTTAACATTGAATTATCAGTATTGCTACATAATTGATGAACCAAGAATGGATATTTATTCATTAAATCAGTATGATTTTTCCAAAAATAATCTTCTTTCATTTCAGAGGTATTAATACCTCTGTTTTCTATATTATTAATTATAGTCTTGATATTATTAATTACTTTAGTTATATCATCATTATTACTCATGTTTATTAATATATATTATTATAAGTATTTATATCATTTATTAAATTTACAAGAGGTTATAATTATTGCTAATAAAATTATAATTATAAATATAGCTATTAATAAAGGATATATATTATATGTTTCTACAAATTTTTCTACTATTTTAACTTCTGGTTCTATATTTAATTTTAAATTATTCGGAGAATCTTGAAAACCATTCAACATTAATATTTTAGCTTCTTCATAACTATATTCTTTTTTATTATTCATTTTATTTACAAAATTATGCATATCAACACCCCAGTTTATTAAATTATCTCTACTATTTAATACTTCATTTGTTAATGGACGTTTTTCCAAATTTTCTGTAAAATGATTAGCACATATAGAACATGGTATTACATGTTTTAATGCATGAAAATAATTATAATATTTTCTTTTAATTTCATCTGATGGATTATTAGGATAACCTAATGTAACATAATGTATAAATTTCCATCCTGGTGGGCCCCATATATCTGGTCCTGGCATTATTAATATTAACTTAGAATTAAGTTAATTAAATCTATTTTTGTTGGTTTAGAAATTGTTATATTTTTATTTAATTTATTACATAAAACAATTAATTCATCTCTTTTCATTTTTGTTAATTTAGTTTTATTATATACTTCCTCTTCTGATGAAGTAAATGTATCATTTTGATTCAATTTAATAAAATTCTCTAATTCAATTATCTCTTTAAAATTATCATTTATATTTATCATTTCATCTGTATTATATTTATTTATTTGTTGACTTAAAATATTATTTTTTAAAATATTAGATTTATATGACGAAAAACTAAAAATTTTACATTCTTTTGTTACAATTGGTTCATAATACTCTTCATAATTTGCTAATAAAATAGTAGGCCGCCATGGATTAAAATAATCACCAAAATATTCACAACTTATTTTGTCATTTTTAAAATCAAATATAATTATATTAATATTTAATTCATTTACACAACTAGTAATATCAGATATATTAATTATATTATTAATTTGATTTATTTGTATATTATGATAATTTTCATCAATACAATATAAAATACTACTTTTTAATGATATATTATTATCATCAGTATTATTTATACCATATCTATAAAATGTATCATCAAATATTTTATTAAAACATGTAAAATCACTGCTTTTTAATGAAATATTTGGATGTTGTGAAAAATTATTAACAACAGGCATTAAATATTTAACAATAATGTCATAGGTTAACATTATTATTAATAATAAATAGTCTTTATATAATATTTTCTATCATTCTGTCACATTTTTTATAATTTTCACATATATTTATAATAAATAAAAATATCAAAGTAAGTATAGTAATTTTACTATTATTATATGGTCTAATCATATTATTAAGTTCAGACCAACTACACCATTTAACGCAATCTATTTCATTATTAGAATGATTAATAATATTATTATCATATTCATTATATATTGAAGTATAAAATATATGTCTATATTCTTTATTATTTGTTCCTACAAATACATCATGAATTGGATCTATACAATTTATAATTTTATATTTTGTTTCATTTAATGAGGTTTCTTCTTCAAATTCTCTTATAGCGCAATTAATGTTCGTTTCATTTTGTTTTTTACCGCCTTTAGGAATTTCCCATTCAGTTGATAAATATTCACTATTTAAATTATCAAAAAAATTTATTGATTTTAAATATTTAAATTTAGCATTTGATTTTCTCATTTCATCTAAATATTTTTTTTTGTAAGCATTTTTCAACCACAAGTCATTCCATAATTTATTAAAATCATTAGTTTTTAATAATTCAATTTCTTCTTTACTCATATATTTTGTCATAGTGATAATTGATTTAATATTATCAATATCATATTTACCTCTTATAAAATCTATATAATTTAGTGAATTTCTTCTTCTAACTAATAAAAATTGTATATTATCATCATATTTTTTAAATTTATCAATATTATTAAAAACAACATTATTAATATCATAATAGGATATATTTTGTATATTATTAATAAAAATATCATATATTTTTTTATCTAATCTATAACAAATAATTCCTACAGATGTTTTAATATCATTATAATATGTTGTCATATATCTAAATTAAATAAGATATATTTTTTAAATATATTTGATTTTATATTATTACATAATTTGGTAAATTTAATTCTGGATTATTTGTAAATAATAAATAATTTGTATTATTTTTTTTTATATAATCAACAATATCATTCACTTGTATATTTAATTTATTATCTGAATAATTATTTATTTTTTCTAAATAACCAAAAAATGTATATTTAAAATTATATGGAGATAAATAATTATTTATATTTATTTTAATATTTTCATTATTTATTAATATTTTATCTATAAATTCATTTGGATGACATTCAGATATTATGTATAAATTTATTTTCATTTTATTACAATATTTATTTAAATAAATAAATGATTTTGTATCATAATTTATATCTAATATATAAATTATATTATCTGATTTATTAATTTTAATATTTTTATTAAACCATAATATATAATGATTATTCTTATTAATATCGTCTAAAACAGTTTTAAATGTTTTTTTATGTTCTTTCACATTTTTTCTATATACTATTTGATCTTCAAATATATTATTTGTTTCATTTAGTTGTTTAAGATTATAATGGTCTATTTCAGATGAATATTTTAAATTTTTTTTATTATTTATATAACGATATGTTATAATCATACCTAATGAAATTAATATTAATAAACTTTCAGTTAACATTATAATAATAATATATATATAATTATAATGGACGATATAAATCAACCTAATGTTTTAAATACATTAATTGATAAATCATTTAATTTTTATGACTATCAAAATAATAAATATAAAGAATATTTGAATGAGGATGATATTACTGTAACTAGAGATAAAAATATAATTAAATTTAATAATTTAGATAAAGAATTTAAATATGAATTGTTAGGTATGTTTGATAATACAACAAATATATGGATGTGGGGATGGATGATACCTGATTTTCTATATAATGAAACTAATTTAGTTCGTAAATTATTAAATTATGGATTAAAAATATCACCATCTATTATTACCCCAATATCCGATGAAAAATTATATTTAAAAACACAAATGGTTAATAGTAGATTTTTATTAAATGGACAATTTCAATTAGATTTACATTTAGCAATTGCTTCATATCTAGTCAAAGATAGTATTAAATTTATTTATAATAAAAAAAAATATTTAAACAAAGATAAAACTAAATATATAACAGTTTATTATTTTATATACTAATATAATGATAACAGATATAATTGATATTATTAATATAGCACTATTAATTCTTTTAATTTATCAATTTAAATTATATATAAATAAAGATAATATTGAAAATGAAACAAATACTACAGATACTCAAATGGATTGGAATAGAATAAAAGAGTGGTTGTTAAAATCAATCTTAGATAATAAATATAGACAAGCAGTTAAAGACCCATTGACACCCCCTGATAGAAGTGTTGAAAATAGACAATTACCAATACCTAATTATTATTTTCAAGAAAGAACTCGTGGAGATCCAGATAATTATCAATTAGTTGGTTTATTATATAATAATAATATAAATAAAACATATCAATTATATGGAAGAAGAATTTATCCTGGTGCTTATGAATGGGAATATTATATATTAGGTAGAGATGCAGGAGGTTTAGAATATAAATATCCATTAGCTTTAAAAAATAATGCTGAATTATTAGATGGAACTGTTATGAATATACCAATCGATTCAAATCCATATAATGTATCTATTTATAATTATGATTATTATAGATATAATCCTTATCCAAAGTTATAAATTTCAGATTTATAATAAAAATTGATTGGGATATTTAATTTCAAAGAAATTAAATATACACCAATCGTGTTTATGGAAATATTCAAAAATTCTATGAATTTTTGAATAGCCATAAAAATTGATATTTTAATAATTAAAAATAAAATAATTATTAATTTAATATGGCTCTTTTTAATGATATTCGCTCTATTATTAATCCTTTACCAGATAAATATTATGATAATATGTTAATCAATATGGATAATATTTTGGAAAATATTATTATAAACTCAAGTTCTAATAATTTTACACAAAATATTCATTATAATGGCTTTATTTTTAATCATATTTTATATTCAAAATTTGATAAAAGTGATATTAAAAATAAAGTACTTTTATGTGTTGAAAAACATATATCTTCAAATATTAGAAATCAACGAATTCATTTTCGTGAATTAAATCGTAAAAATAAACTAAATATTTGCGATTTTAATAACTATTTTGAAAATATGTATAAACTACTTAATAAATTAAATGCAATGTTTCTACATATTATTGGAAATTGTAATAAAAAAACAGATTCAGATAAGTTTAAGTGGGGTACATCTAATATAACTATTACAGGTATTAAATGTATTTGTAATTATTTATGTGAAGACATTATTTTTAAGTCTTCTATTCTTAAATATATTAATAATCAATCATCTAACAAAACAAGTGATTCTGATATGTATAAATTAAATATGTTTATGACTATTTTTTCTGATTATATTAATGGTTCAAATTGGTATGAAAATACATTTTTGTCTTACTTAGATGAAGCATTAGTTAAAACAATTCCATTGATTACATCTGCTGATATTGATGCTGAACAAAATATTATTGATGTAAATAATTTTATGATTATGAATAAATATTATAATGAATCATTTAAAACATATTATTATATTACTAAACAAAATACATTAAAACTATTTAATAATGAAATTACTAATATTCTTAAAAAAATTTTATCTAGTAATGATATATTTTTTGTTAAAGAATTTTTAGTTAATTACAAAAAAGAATTAGGTCAACTATTTAAATATAAGTCATTTGATATTGTTATGATTTTAGTTAGTTTCAATCCTACTGATTTTCAAACATTTATTTCTTATTATTTTGCACTAAATGCGATTAATTATAATGATTCAAATGATGATTATATAAATTTATATGTAAAAGATAAAATTAATAATTCATATGGAACTGAACAAATTGAAGAACTTGCTAATTTAATAAATAGTAATATTTTATTAGGATGTTTTGACAATCATCATACTTTGTATTATAAATTAGGACGATGGTTTAAAAATCAAGACGAATATATAATGGTATTATGTCAAAAATTAATGGAACGTTGTATTTATTCTAATGTTGATTATGATATAGAAATTAATAATTATAATATGATTAATAGTTTATATTCTGAAAAGAAGATTCTGTATAATTATAATAAAATATTAAAAGATAAATATAATAGCAATCAATATGGAACAAATATGATTAATTTTCTTATTACTAGTAATGAATTGTGGAAATTTAATTATTCAACAGGCTATACCGAAACTATTATTAATTCACATGAATTTACTACTTTAATTTGTAATTCTATTGTAAAATATAATATTAATGAATCATCTAATAATAAAAGTTTAATTGGATATCCTCATATTGGATTTGTTGATATTACTATTTTAAATACTAATATTATTGTTCTACCCGCACATATGTTTATTCTAGAACAATTTGAAAATAATTTAGAATTAGACTATCAATTTTTATTTGATAATACTAAATTATGTATGACTAATTATTCTGATGAATATATTAATAAATTATTTGATTCACTTTATATTAGTAAGATTTTAATTAAAAATAAAACTCATGCAATTAATATTAATAAAGATTACTTATCACAAAATAATCAAATTAATGTTATTAATATTATAAATAATATCAACCAAATTAATTTGAAAACAGAAATTAAAAAACAAATGGATATTACACTTGCACACGATAGGCAAGATATTATTAATGCAAATATTACTCATTTTATTAAAATTAAAGATTATAATATTGATGAATTATTTAACGCAATCTATTCTAAAATTAATATATTTGAATTAACATATGACATGTTTAATAAATCATTAGAACATATGATAAAAAATGATTATATTATTAAAGAAGATTCTACTATTAAAAAACTAATATATTAACCTTTGTTCCATTCGCGAAAATCGAAGATTACGAATATAAGATGTTAGATAATTTATTTTTAAAGTTACCCTAATAATATTCATTGAATTATTAGTAGGGTAAATCAACCGAAGGTTGGTATTAGTTTTGTTTAATAAAAATTGATTGAAAGAAAAATCATTGATTTGTTTCTATTTCAATCGTGTTCAGACCAAAGGTCAATAGAATACCCATAAAAATTGATATTTATTTTATTTAATTTATTAAATTATTTATTAATGCAAAATCCATTAGTTACTTTGAATACTATTACTCATTATGACCCTGCTGTTAATGATGAAGTCGCAGTAGATATGTTAAATATTGGTAAATTTTTTCGTCATGTTTATATATTATGTCCCTTTACAACTCTCAATGATGATTATATTAATGATATGTGGTCTAAACGAATTGATAAAGACAAATTTAATTCTATTTTGAATGAAATGATTATATATAAAGCATCTATTTCTATTGTTAGAAATATGGTTCATTATAGTAATATTTCTTATTGTCCTAGTGAATTATTACAAATCTGTAATAAATTTAAATATCAATTGGAAGAAAATATTTTAGTTCTTCCAATTTATACAATTTCTTTCTTAAATATTCAAAAATATATTGATAATTTTAATGGAGTAAATACATTTAATAATTTTTATGATATTCTTATTATGAATAATTATTTTGGCAATGAGATTGAAAATAAATATAAGGATAAATTAATGGTTATTATTAAAAATTTAGAAGAAACAAATTATTGGTCATTATCTTATAATTGTATGATGAATATGACTAAATTATTTGATAAACGTCAATTTAATCTTAATATTCTTAAAACTTATGACAAAAGTTTAATTAATATTTTTACTAATATTGAAAAGTCGCCAATTAAAGGTAATTATATTGAACAGATTTTTAAAACGAAGAATTACGTAGACCCGTCTGAAATTCTTAAAAAGAAAGGCTATAAATTATATTCTAAAGTGTGGAGTTGTGAATATAAGAATGATGATATAACATTACTTTTTAAGAATCTTGATGATGATTTTAAATATTATATTTTCTGTAATCTAATTGTATCAAAACAATATTGCCATTTGATTATTAATAATAAAGATGTTTTAACTATAATGAAACCATTTATTAATAATAATATCCATTTATTAAAATATCTTTTTGGTTATGCATGGATTCGACTTTATTTTGAAGAAACTATAAATAAATTCCGTGTTAAAACAGATGATATGTATATTTTCGATATTAATACTGCAAATTTATTACCAGTATTTCATTTTAATCATGAGAATCCTTATATTAATCCTTATATGCCAATTATTGTAGCTATTAATAGTCTGCGACCTTCTATTAATATTGGAGGTATTAAAATTGATATAAATGATTATAAAGATATTCGTATTTGTACATTAGATGAATTTAAAATCAGATTAAATCTATTTATTAGTGGAGATGCTAATATTAATATGTTAGAGTTTATTAAAATGGATGAATTAAATATCGCTATTAGTGGTAGTGTTATGACTGCATGTTGTCAATATAAACATCCATTAATGCGATTATTTACATCAAATAATTTTGAGGAACAGTTTTTACGTTATATTAATGAATATTATTATGATTCTGATATTGATGTTATGGTTAAAACATCTAATGTATTTAAATTTATTGATGTAACTCGTGAATTTCATGAAAAGATTATGCTAAGTGTGTGTCATTATAAAAATGCACATCCAAATGAAATTAATTATGAATTAAATAATACTACATATTTATTTGTTACTCAAGAATTTGTATTAGAAAATATTTGTAATGATAAATTATCATATCAGTTTATTACAGATAATCTTGATACACCTGAAATTAAATCTATCTTTGTTCCTTTTGCACGTAAAATGTTCGATTTAGATTGCAAGAAGCGATTATCTGATTTTGATAAAAAAGACCATCGACATATTATTGATAAATATACAGATTTATTCATTTTTCATGAAGAGAATTTATTAATCAAAATTCGTAATTATACTACAGGAGAAACTCTTGTAACCAAACCTCATACTGAGTCTGAATTTACTGAAGAAGAATTAGATTTAATTATTACAACTGCTAATGATGTAGAAGAACGTGCAAAAACTGATTTTAAATTTATTGATGGTATGTATTTTTCATCATCATATAAAGTTCGTATTAGTTCATCTCATTTGAAACATGATTTTGAATTATTTTCAATTACTAAAGATGATTTTATGACAACTGTTGCCAATTTTCATATGCCATGTGTTCGTGCTTATTATGATGGTTCTAATGTTTTTATGACACCATCATTTATTACAGCACACTTAACATTTATGAATATTGATTACAAATATTTTGCTGGTAGTAAAGACCCAATTAATATTATTAATAAATATCGTATGCGTGGGTTTGGAGTATGGTTAAATCAGAAAGAGATTGAAACTTATATTAAATATTGTTATGAAGTTCCATTTTGGAACAAACTATTTAATATTAATCCAAATAATAAACATACTTATGCTAAATGTCTTGGTCCATTACCTATTTCACATAAAATGTTTAAACCAAGATTTTATTGCGCAGATCTTATTAATAAACATTTTGAAGGCTCGTTTAATTATAATGATTATATTGGAACACTTTGTGGATCTCCTGGACAAGTTTATTTGGAATTATATCCTCATTCAAAAGTTATGAAAAGTATTAAAAACAATAATATTGAATATTTGGATAAAGATACAGGATATATTAAACCTCTTGATGGTTTAATTATTCATAAATATAAATATCTATTAAATAAAACTGTTGATATAGTTGATTCTGATAACGAAGATGATGAATAATCATATTTATAATAAAAATTGATTTAATGATTTAATAATTATAATATTATAATATTAAATGTCCATTGATGAAAAGATTTATAATGATATGAAAAATAAATTATTTGATTTTTTTGAAGATGATACATTAGAAAGAATTATGGATAATTTGAAAGAATTTACAGTAAAATATATTGAGACAAATGATTGTGATTTTTTAATTAATGATATTTTTAGTGAAAAAGCATCTGAGATATTAAATGCATTGAATACATCAGATTATTTAGGGAATATGATTGTTCAAGGTTATATTTCACCAGAAGAAATTTCTTACATGAAACCTCATGAAATTAATCCAGAAAAATATAAAAATATAATTGAAAAGAAAGCATATGAACATAATCAAAAAAAGAAAGGTTCTAATATATTTTCATGTAAGAAATGTAAACAAAGTAATTGCGAAGTTACTCAAAAACAAACTCGCGCTGCAGATGAACCCGCAACAACATTTGTTAAATGTTTAGAATGTGGTTTCAGTTTTCGATTTTAATAATTAAATTTTAAGTTTATTTATAAATTTTTTCGCACTAATTTTAGGACTTAATTGAATATTATATTTATCTTCTATATATTTCATTGTTTTATGTTGATTTAATTGAGATTCAAACAAATTAATATTATCAATAATACTAGGTTTGTTATTTTTAATTGCATAATCAACAATACTACTTAAATCTTCATGAATTATAAATAGTTCAACCATACTAAATAATACAGCTAGTTCTTCATTTTCATAAATACATTTATTAGTTAGTGTATTAAAAATATCAATTAATAAAAAAACTATATTAATGAACCTCGGTTCTGACATCGGTTCTGACCGAGGTTCTGACCTCAGTTCATACATAGTTTCGAATCTAGGTTCTGACCTCAGTTCATACATAGTTTCGAATCTAGGTTCTTGTTTTAAATTATTATTTATTTCAAACTTACTATTATTAGAAATATTATTCCATCTTTTAATATTAGTTATTAAAATTCCCATATGATAAAGAGAAAATGTTCTTAATAAATCAATTGCATATAATGACATATAATCTCTAATATTTTTTTCAATTAAATTATATTGTTTATTTTTTTGTAATTCATTTAATTTATTACTCCAAAAAGTAATAGGTCTATTAAAATTATTAATATGATTTTGACTATAAAAATTACTCATACTTGTTTTACAGCAGGGACTATTTTAAATGACACGATTTAAAATTATTCCTTATAAATTTTCGGTTTTTTAATATATTTGGTTTTATTTTTAATAATATCATCTTTTGTTTTAATTAAAGATGATTTAAAATAATTTTCAA
>JACCEB011491618.1_pt1 | contig 63401 bp, 42 predicted proteins | sample 7454761 | NCBI WGS metagenome assembly JACCEB01 (sample SAMN15323454, study PRJNA562643) | freshwater metagenome | isolation source: river surface water | place: USA:Blue River Watershed | collected 2017-08-18
CGCTACCGCATCTGGCAACCCATCCGCTACCGCATCTGGCAACCCATCCGCTACCGCATCTGGCAACCCATCCGCTACCGCATCTGGCAACCCATCTGCCATTGAACAATCAAATAATAATACTACTAAATCTAACTTAATTGAAGAATTTGATATAGACACATTGCCGGAAATTAACCTAGAATCACTTACTAAAATAGCAGAACCAAATAAACCTACTACTCCAGTTCCTATTGAAGAACCAATACAGAGTTCAGTAAAAAATACAAAACATATACCACTTACTGATATGAATGAACCAGGAATGAATAATATACTTGAAGAATTAAAACAACCAGCACTTGCTAAAAAGAAATTAATTATTGAGGATATGGCCAATCTAGAAGATGAATTAGATGAAGTTCCTCTTGTTGCAAAAGTAGAAGAATTGCGAACAATTAAACGGCCCGATACACAATCTGGTAAACAGACAATGCCAGTGAATAAACAAAATTTTGCGTTCTTCTAACGAGGTTAATGATTTGCTTGCAAATTAAGTAATGTCTGGCCACCACAAGTCATCCAACATGACTGACAAATTAACCCTGCAAGACTGGCTCGTTGCCTATGAGTCAATAATTTCATGTTATCCGGTCCTGGATATATACTTGCATTAACTATTACAAAACACTCACTATCAGTTGGATAACAACCTGCAATTCGGGAACATTTTCGCATAATCCGCATAGGATGAATCGCGTTGGCACACCACATACAACACCCAATAGCCTGGCGACCAAAATGCATCTCCCATATATCAATCAGGCGCCCGGGCTTATAACCTAGTTGTGCTAGGTGTGTAATATTAATTTGCCCAGCATGATTAATCATTTTAATATGCAAAACGTAATCAATGTTATTTTTTGCTAATATTTTTCAATCTTGGTATAAGTATATATTTTTGGGAATATCTCTAAGTTAGCTAATTAATAAATAATAAATAATAAATAATGATAACAAATCTAAGCCAATAATAAATAAACTGGTATATACAATAATGTTTCACCGGAAAGTAGGATTAATACTAATAGTCGTAGTAATAGTCATTGCGGCACTTATAAATATTTATAAACCATATGTTACTACACATTCAACAGTTGAAATAACCAAACAAGCCACACAAGTTATAGCCGAACAACAACGACAAGATCTGGTAAAACAAGTCAGACAAGAATTCGCAGATATTACAGAAGAAAGCCTAATTAAACATAATTCAAAAATTGGCGCCGAAGGATTTAATACTAATATTCAAGCATTAGTATCAAATTCAAAGGATATACCCAACACTAGATTAGTGGTTAATGAAGGATTTGATACTACAGTTCCGATAATTAGTCAGGCACATGAACTCCGCTTATTTTATCGCCCGGATTGCACATATAGTAATGCATTTATGCCAGTTTGGCTTGAATTGGCAAAATCACTACCTAGCAATGTAACTCCACAGGAAATAAATTGTGGGGTCCTCGATGCCAATGGAGTGTCAACATGCGCTAATTGGCTTGAATATGGTGGCGGTATAACTAGTGTCCCAGCCGTGCAACTTGTAAGCAATATTTCAGGTGTGAAAAGCACTAAAAATTATTCGGGGTCACGTAGTTATCAACAACTCAAATCATGGTTATCATCAAATGGTATTACCCTGAAGTATAATCCCAATGCAGAGCATTTCCAAGATTCTAACCCTATGGCTTATGATTTCGGGACTAAAGAAGGATTCAGTGATGATAGTTTATTTGAAATCGGCACCGCACATGGTGACCATGGCAAAGCTGCTGATGATTTCGATAAAGCATTCTTAACAGAGGCACAAGAAGATGCACATGGTCATATACGTGATATAGGTAAAGACGGATATTATAAAGCCACGTTTTCAACATGTCAACCCGACCCCCAAGGCCCGGAAGGCTATCAGGTTTTCACTAGGCGAGGGCAATGGGGTTGTGTGGTCCCTGACCCTAACTCTGGTATTAGCACACCTTTTGATGCCGCATTTGCCGCGGTTGATAGTTATTTAAGTATGATACCCCCAATTACTGATCCTAGCACCGGGAAACTTACTGGTGCCACTCGAACTGCCGACCAACGCATGGCTATGAAACGTGGTATGGCTGCAAAACATGCAAAGGACATAAGGGCATTTGGTTTATGTGATGAAGCCCGGCTCAAACAAAAATATAATACATATGAAATGGTCAAATCCGGGAAGGCCAAATTACCAGATGGTGTATCGCTGCAAGATTACCTAGATACTCAGGAATCGGCTGCTGCAATTTATGGTGCATGCTCTGCAACCTAGTGCATCTACAACCATTCATATCCACCGAGTTAGTTTTTACTTATTTTCTAACAAAGTATTAATAATCTTTTTATCACTCTTCACCCACAAAATTTCGCTATATGACTACTAAATTTAATTTTCGTAAAGTAACTAAGGCTGAATTCCTAAGCAAACTTAAAACAATCAGTTTGTATAAATGGCTTGCAATTATTGCATTAGTTGTAATAATTGTATTTGTTGCAGTTGCTGCATGGTATTTTACATCTGGTAACAAACATCATTCAAAAGCTTCTGCACCTAACAGCACAACTCATGCACCTACACAGGCACCTACACAGGCACCTACACCTGCACCTACACAAGCGCCGACTCATGCACCTACCCAAGCGCCGACCCCCGATAAATTAACAATTCAAAGTGGCCGAAATTACATAATTAGGTATAAAAATAAATGGAATATGTATGCTAATCCCACTGAAAATGGAAATGTTGAATTCACAGGTAATTACACCAAATTTCAATTTATTAAAGTCGGTGACCCCGGGTTATTTAAAATCAAGGCAAATGGAGCATTCCTTATTACCGGACCGGCTGAAACAGGGCCAGCTGAAAAATCGCATGTAACAATTTCGGGAGGTAGTGAAGACCGTGCTCTAGTATTCACCGTTCGCAGGGTATCCGATAATATTGTTACTTTGAGCCTTCCTGGTCGTAACTTGGAAATTATTGATAGTAAACTTTTTGTTACTAAACAAGGTGGTATAATGACAAGTGGCCTGGGTGGAATATTCAGTGGAGGTATTGGTGGAATTGTCACTCCTGATATTCCTGCTAAATCACTTGATGTGTATATTATAGAATCCGCATAAATCAAATTACACCAGCTTGTTGATAAGATAATACAGTGCCATATGCAAAACCTAGCATGAGTAAACTAACTGTGAACCCAATTAGATAAGCAAATGAATGATGGAATATGCTGAGGCATAATCGTTTCTGTTTGGGTTGTTTTTTAAATGTATTGTAATAATCAAGTAAAACCAAACCGGCCACTTTAACAATATGTAATATAGAACCAATTGCTATACCTAGCGCACCTCCTGAGCTGAAAATATTAATACATGCCGATGAAAAGAATACCATTAGAACCGACCCTGTCCCGTATTGTTGGAATACATCCAGTTCCTTTCCTTTCATGCAACCATATGATTGTAGTGAATCTACATAGGTTCCGGCCATCACTGATACTAAGAATATGAGTAAGAATCCAATATGACCATACCATAATTCGGCAACGAACATGAACCCAAATAACACTAGTGTCCCAACTGCAATTAGCCCTGGGCCACCTGTGACAGATTTTGGCGCCGAATATTGGCTTACGCCTATCAGACTCATGAATGGAACTAGGGCACCTAGATTGTTTTCAATAAGCCAATCTACTATAAATGGCCGGTATTTTGCGTAGTCTTTTTCTTTTACCTGTCCGGATTTGGCATATTCGAACCCACGTAACCCGATTATTAGTGTGAATAAGATGAGTGTTATATATGGGAAATTCCCGAGTGTTATTGCTGGTAAGCCCATTTTTTTTTCGGTTTATGGTTTTATTCTTTTCCTCTTGATTTGGTTTTGTTTATTTTTAATAGCATATTTTATCATCCCTAGATTTATTAACCTAGCTATGAATTGTTAGTGTTACCCTTGGATAAAAAATAAAATCATAAAAATATAAACGGCACATATTCACTAAAGAAATGCCAACTGATAATCGATTGAAATATATTGACTCACAAATTGCAGATCTAGGTAGCCAAGATTTAGTAGATTCAGTAACTAATCCAGTCGCTGATGAAGAAGGATTCCGGGTGGATGGAAACAGACAACAGGGGACCCGGGTGGAAGGGGTCGAAGGATTCGAAGGATTCGAAGGGGGTGTGCATATAACCCGTGCTAGGGCCATTTTTTTGATATTCGCAGCTATAATTATGATTTTATATGTCCTAGATGAATAAGTTTATTTTTCCGGGTTTTCTGAATATTCTCAAAATAAAAATGAAATTGTAAAAACTAATTCCCGGCATGACTCATGTATTGCACGTCTAGGTTGGTGTTTATTTGGATTTAATATAAGATGGTGTATTACCATCGCTAAGTTTATGCCTTTCTATAATTTTATTTAGATCGGTGTTTGTATTGTCTACCTGCATATAATTAATTGTTGGTGGAGAACCTTTGCTATCATCCGATATAGCATATATACACTTGATATTAAGATACTGTGTCAAATCAATCTGTGTCGTAAATACATATTCAGTTACTGGTGTTGTGCTAGGAGGTTTTGCAGCTATTTCATGTCCTATTACGAAATAATACTTGTCTGGTGCAGGTGTTGTAGTTGATGGTGGTGCTGTTGCTCCTGCTGCAGTGATTAATGTATCGATTTCTTTGAATAAATCTACTGCGGTTCCTTTAATATTTATTTGGAGTGGTGTTGATGTTAGTTTAGTAACTGAACTGAACTTATATTCTGACTTTGTTGCACCTGTTGATGCAGTTGTTACTGCCGCAGCTGTTCCAGTTCCATGTGGTGCTGCCTTTGCTTTTGCTTCCGCTTCCGCCTTAGCTTTTGCTTCCGTGTCTTCCTTGGCTTTTGCTTCCGCTTCTGCCTTAGCTTTTGCTTCCGCTTCTGCCTTAGTTTTTGCGTCCGCTTCTGTTGTTGATGCTCCTACAACTATAGCTGAAGAACCTGCTGCTGCTACTGGTCCTCTCAAATGTGTAAGTATTTCTTTTAAAACGTGCATCATTGCTGTATTATCACCTCCAGATGCAGCAGTTTTTAATGCAGATGCATCACTAGCAATATCTACAGTTTCTGATTTAGGTAAAGAATTTTGTAACATAGCTAGGCCATTTGTAAGACTTCCCGTAAGTATTGCTACTTGTGCTGTTAATGCAGCAATATCACTCGAAACTGCACCTGATACTACAGCTGTAGATTGTAATTTTTCAGCTCCAATTAATTTTGTAGTCAAGTCAGCTATAATTTCTTTAAAATTATTGAGCATTGCTTGTCTTTCATTACGATTAGCAGTATTTGTTGCTGTTCTTTCATTTCTAGCATTTTTTTGAAATTCTTTCAATTCTTTCATATAAGTTGTTGTTTTTGCATTTAATTCTTTAGCGTAGTTATCAGTTATTTGAACAATTTTATCTTTGTTTTCTTTTTCAATAGCAATAATTTTATCAATCACTGTAGTTTCTTTCTCAAGCTTATCTTTTTCTTTAGTAAGTTTGTCTATACTATCTTGTAATGCAGCAAGTTGTGCATTAGTATCTGGAGTCGTTACAACTGCAGCAGGTGCAGTTGCAGTAGCAGTAGCGGTTGCCGATTTTGATGCCGAATCAATTATTGGTTTAATTTCATCTATTACTATCTTTATAGCTTCTGCAAACTCCTTTGCAAATTTACCCATATCCGGTGCATTGCTTCCAGATTGACCCTGTTGTCCTTGTTGCGCATGTTGTCCTTGTTGCGCATGTTGTCCTTGTTGCGCCCTAGTAAATTCTGCTGTAACAGCTGCTTTCACTACTTTATCAAGTTTGCCATCAAATGAAGTAACCAATGCAGCAACACTATCAGACAGTGTTTTAAATTCTCCCTTGTTTGAATTGCCAACCTTTATAAATTCAGCTTTTGCTTGTTGTAATTCTGTAGTTGCTTTGAGCAACTCAGCTTTAGCAGCATTTAATTCTGCTGCAGCTGCATCAGTTGCTACTTGTGCCGCAGGAATTTTTACAGCCGCTGCAATTTTAGCTATTAATTGGTTGGCATCACTACTAAAATATGTATTAATTGCCTGAAGACATGCACCTGTTATATCACCAGCAACTAATGATTTACCTTTCAATGCTTTAGTAATTGCATCGGTTACTAACTGTTCAAGGTTTGTTTCAAGATCTGTAATATCTTGTTTATCTACTTTGGTGGCAAGTTTGGTTTTTATTTCCTGCAATGTGCGTTGTAAATCAGTTAATCCTAGTTCTGTAAATTTCTTGTCAAGTTCTTCGCCAACTATTCTTCGTAACATGACTTCTGCTTCATTTGGTTTATCTTCTGTTGTAGTTGTAATACCTGTTCCGTTTCCGTTTCCGTTTCCGTTTCCATTTCCGTTTCCGTTTCCATTTCCGTTTCCTTGTGGTGCTGTATTTTTTGTAGTGAGTTTTGCGTTTTTTTCTTCTTCTGCTTGTGCTGCTTCTGATATTTTATTATCAAGTAATGTAATCAATACATCATATGTTCCAGATTTGTCATTAGGTGTTGTTCCAGTTGCTTTAGTATATAAATATTGCAAACCACCATCTTGTTGAGATGGGTCATCATTTACAAAAACTGGAAAATTTGTAATGTCTTTTCCTGTAAAATATGTGCTTGCATTTGTTATAGAAGTATTTGCAGGCAAAAGTTTTATTTTATATAAATTTGTTTTTTTTGCAATACCTCCTGTTGCAGATACCAAACTTTCATATTTTTTGTTTATATCATTTATAATTTGTTTTATTTCCTTTAATAGTGAAACAGTCAGTGACAATTGTGTATTTTTAATAACCTTATAAAGTTCAATAAATATAATTATTACAGAATTACCTGCAGCATCATACATATCATTTTCTTTTGATTGTTGGGTGGATGTAGATATATTAAGTTTATTAATTAATGCTTGTAAGTCATTTAGTTTTGTTGTTATATTATCATTAGTTACATTATTATTTAAAGTTTCTGTAGCTATTTCCAAATCTGTAAATAAATTAGTAGGAATATCAGATTTTGGATTAGCCCCACCAATTTGTCCTCCACCACCAACTAATGTAATCCCGGGACCAGTGCTAGGAACCCACACGAAATCACTAAATGTCCAATCTGGTTTATTTTTATACGTTTCCAAATCAATCTTTGTAGGTAATTGAATCGGTGTTGTCGCACCTGCTGTTATGGTAGCCATTTTAGCAAAAGTTGGAAATGTAGTCACATAATATTGCAGATTTGTGTCAAAATGTTTGTGAGTTTCACCATTTTGTCCTAGCACACCATTCGGGGGGTAATAGTAAACAGGTATTGTAGATGTGCCAATAAGTTTGTCAAGTGCGACTTCAGTAGGTTTGCTAAGATACAAAGGATGTATATAATCTAAAGTTTCAGCATCTGGCGAAATATCAATATCCGATGTTCCCGGAGACACTAGTGATAATTTAGTGACTACTGGTTCCAACACAATATTGGAATCTTTATTCGAAAAAAACTTTACTATTCTATTATTAGGAGGACTACTCAGGGCATATTTTGGTTGATTATTACTAATAATAATATTGTCCCTATTTTTTATAAAAATTATATATTTGTTAGCAGCAGAAGCAGAGTTACACACTATTACGTTAACATCAGCTAATTTTGCACTAGTAATAGATTTTGTGGATTGGGTATATACAGCATTATCAACGCTATAATATACTATGTTACTAATATCAATTTTAAATTTCATGTATTCAGAAGCTTTAGCATTTGGGTCAAGCTTAATAATCGTATCATATGTCGGATATATTGAATTAACTAATACATTTTTTGAGTCACTAGGAATAGTATCGATATCATTGAAAACAACATAGATGTATTCAATTTGTGTGATACCACTCGTAGATGTTGAATCACCCAAATCCAACACATCATTCCAATCTTTTCGTGAATTAGTAGTATCTACAACATTAGTTGGTTTGGTAATAAACCGTTTCTTGAACTGTATATAATCGGTATATATCAAATTCAAGCGTAGGAACATGAGTAATTTAGTAAGTGTGTTGTTAAATACCTCTTGCACTTTAGGTAGTTGTGTGTCACCTTTCAATTCAATACGTTCTCGGCTTATTAAATCTGTAATTCGGGTGCGGTAATATTGAATAATTTTAATGCCACATGCATCCATGAATAATTTGAGGTCGCGGAAATTACCCGGGCTATATGCATTGTCTGCTATTCGGCGGTATAATTCATCAACAGCATCTGTTTTGAGGTCTTTAGACACACCTTTATTAGCTTGTGCAATTTGTAGAACTTTTTGTTCTAAATTGGAGAATTGTTTGTAAACTACATGTAGACAGCATATCAACCGGACACAGCCTGATAATTTCAACACTTGCATGAGTAGCGAGAGTTGCGCGTCTGACCTATCTGATTTGTTTGTAGTTGATTCACCATAATATGCATTTAGTTGGACATTGCCGTCTGAATCAGAGCCAAATATTTTTTTGAGTTTATCATCAGACACTCCAATACCGGAGGTTGTCCCTAACCTAAGTGAACTACCAATATCATCACTTGTATTATAAATCGCAGATAATTTATACTTGTCTTCCCATTTGGTTCCGGAGTCGCTTGCACTAGCTATAAACTTTTCAAAAACATCCTTTGAATGTGTATCTGTTTCACCAATTAGATTCCTAACTAAAACATGTAATGTTGAATCCGGGGAATCAAGTAATGGGTCCTTTGTCAAATCTTGTTTTGCTGTATTAAGTTTTTCAATAAATTTTTTGAAATCTTCTAAATTGGAGTCATTTTTGTAGTAAATACTCAAATATTTACATATCATATCACCTAATACTGTATTGTAATCCGTATATCTTGATTCTGGTGGTTTGTTAGAGTTTGGATGTGCTGCAAGTGGGTCATACATATACATATTAGCCATGGCAAATTCGGCTTTATCTAGTGTGTAATCACGATAAATGTAATCACTCCATGACTGTTCAAAAGGTTCAGAAACTAATATTGTCCATAAATCTCTAGATGCCGTATTATTTTCAAATATACGTTTTTGTTCATCAGGTGTTTTGCCCTTTATTAATCCACCAAATGTTTCAATTTTATTCATAATACCATTTGTTCTAGGGGTTTTATCAGTTGATAACTTATATAACATATAGCAAATTGGAATAATAAGAGTAATGCCAAGTATAAATTTACCAGTATACCATAAACCTGTCTTTATTGCAGAACCAAAACTTTTAAATGCAGGACCTAATCTTTCTCCTAATGTTTTATTTACATTTCTTTTACTAACTTCTTCTGGTGCATCAGGTGTAGCAGATGGTGTGGCAGATGGTGTTGATTTTGCTGCAGCTGCACCAGCTGGTTCTTCTGATTTATAGAAAAAATAGAATGCAAATAAAGGTAGTAATGATATTGCTAAAGGTAACATTGAAAGCCATGTAAATATTCTCAAACCTACTTTACATAAGAATAAAGGTAACTCATAAATTATACCACGTAATATAGACCACATAAATGACCAAAAACCATCCCATGTTTTAAGAGAATCTGATTTACCAATAGCCAATTGTGATTTACTTTCATCTCCAGTTTTTGTTTCCACAACCAAGTTATTTTTTTTGATATAATCTGTATCTATTTGGCCATCTTCCTTAATTGGGAAATATGTATCATTATAGTCATTCCCACGCAACATAGAAAATTTGGCACGAATCATACCCATCAGCAGTTGTTGTTTGTCATCTTTATAGGAATTGAATTCTGTCCGCCTTTCGGTGCTCCCTGGTATATTTGATAGTTCAGACATCGGCACACCTTGCCGGTAATCATTTATCATGGCATCAGGGTCATAGTATTTGTATTTCTTACCTGACATGGTTGCTGACAAATAATATAAAATCCGGAAACCACCAGTATATGACTTAATTATTGGCGTGAAATCCTTACCGAAATCATTCACTGCCTCTTCAGTAAATTTTGAAGGTATTACATTTCCAGTGGTGGAATCTTTCTCATTTACTAGAGAGTCAGTAAGATAATCACTTGGCGTTGGTGTAGGTGTTGATGTAGTGAAGGTCTTCAGATAGGTTTCTAATTTTGTTTTTTCATCAGCTGTTACATAATCAAGTAGTTTAGTAACTTCGGTAGTTATAGTAGTAGTATCAGTATCTTTAATAGCTTCCCCCCATTTATCTAAAATATCAAGCACTTGTGGTTTCAATATGCGTATCAAATACTTATCGCCAGCTTCCTGCATTTGTTTGATAAATATATCGTCTTGGCGAATCTTATTAATACGTTCATTAACCAATTTATACACGGCGGATTTGAAAATATCCTTAATAGCTTCCATTGAATCTTCACTCAGAATGGCCTTTACTTCATCCTGATTCAATAAACCAATTTGTAAAAATGATGGTGGGATACCAGCATATTCAGAACCGTAATTACTCAGGGCCGCATTGCCGAATATACCTGTCATATTTTCATAACCAGCTTCTTTCTGAGAATACTTATATTTGGCAGGCATCTTCATGAATTTTTTATCCGCACGGACCTTAATAAGTTTTTGCAAGTCTAGGTATGCTAAATCCGAATAATTAGTATATCTGGTTAAATCCAAATATTGCCAATACAACTTCATCATTACAAATGATGGGTAACCACTGAATGCAGTGCCAGTGGGGAACCTAGACGGGGTTTTACCATCCGGAGTAGTATCATCAAAATTGAGCACACCCATCTCAAACTTGACTATATAGTTCATATAAATACGGTGAATTTCTTTAGTTTTCTGCGTTTTAGTTGCCCGAGTAAATAAATCACCCAATTTCTGGAAAAACCCTCGTGATTCAAAAAACATAGGGTTATTCAGAATGAACATCAAATCCCGGTAGAAACCTTTAAGTGATGTTTCAGATATACGAATAACATTAAATGGAACATTGGTTTCAGATTGTGCAGCAGGATTGCTACTATCAATAACTGTGCTATATACCTGCACTTTTTCATTGCTTGATACTTCAAACCCACCGCCAATTTGCGAACCAGAATTCGAACATGATTGGTTAATTCTATTAGAAGCTGTCAGAACATCATCAGGATAGCCAAATGGCAATATAGTCATTGATTCTGGATAGCTTTCATTTGGCTCAGATGAAAAATCAGCACCACCCTTTTGAACAGCTTGAGCCCTTCGTAAATCTATTTTCATTTTAGATAAATCTTTGCTAAACTGAGACACAGATTCTTGACTTTGCATGTCAAATGGTTTATCGCCCATTTCCTCACTTAATTTGGCAGCATAATGTTTTTGCATAGCACCGATTATTTGTTGTAATTCTGTCCGTGTCATCACTACATTCTCAGCCCATAGTTTTTGAGTTAGTGATGTATCATCAGCATAAATATTATATAAAACACCTTTATTACCATTCTTATCAAATAAATTTTTCTTATTTTCCTTAGCAATTGACCCAGATACTTTAGTGATTATATTTGTTAATGTAGTGCTGTTGGTCATCATAGTTTCTGCACTAGAAGGAAAATATACAGGTGTCACTTTAGAAGACATAATTTTTTTCTCCATCCCAGCATTTAAGAAATACCTAATTCGTTCTTGCACCTTTTGAACATCGGCACTTTGATATGTGCTTATTTTATTTAATTCCTTATTTAGGAAAGACAATATATCACGCATATCTACAATTTCTTGATATTTAGTGCCATTTGGATTCTCTTCATTGCCATAATTAATGGCAGAGTCGAGTGATTGTAATAAATATTGCACATAATTATCAATACGCAAATTAATTGAATTTACCCTGTCAAAATATGCCATCCTAGTAGCATTATCCTTCAACCGTTTAGTAGCACCAGTTCGTAATACGAAATTCAACTCACGATTTGGTGCAAACCCAGTTGATCGGAAGATTTCATCCTGTAGCGAATCTACCTCATAAGCAATTACCATGCATTTGTTAACTGTCCACTTAACACGTTCAATATTTGCAGGGACTGTTTGTAAGGTCTTATAATATGATTTGGATAATACTGAATCCTGAAAGTCAACAGCTTCTGTATTAATTTTTTGACTTTGTATATCTTTCATAATTTGTGTTTCATAATTGGTAAACGCCGTTTTAGTCTTCTTAATGTCAAGATATTCAATAGTATTATATTCAGTCCGTTCTATCTTAATAAATTCTTGCAAAGTTTGATAAGCAGGTAAGTTACTAATAAATTTCAAACTCTGTGTAAGTTGCTGAAGCCGGAAATTGAATTCCAATTCGGCCTCACGCAATTTGTATAATTTGCACATGAAAAAACGGTAGCGCATACCACTATATCGGTCAATAGGTTGTAAATTGCCACTAGCTTTTTTAAACCAATCTACTACTAATTTGAGTCGGGTTTTAGTGCCTTCAAGTGATGATAAACTGCATTTTCCGATATAATCTATATAAGTATTATCGCGGAGATTGGCCAAACGGTATAAATATTTCATTGTGCTTTTATGCACCATACTATTTGCAGAACCATCGTTGAATAATTCACCGCCCTTTTTGCCTTTTATTGACCCTACTATAATTGGTGTCAATATCTTCTTGTCAATTACCATGAGGGCTTCACGCATTTTGAGTAAATATGCTTTATATGCCAATGCAGTATTAATAAAATTACGGCCGGCAATTTCAACTTCTACTATTTGAGAAGCTTCCGGGTTATTAAAATCAAAGAACGCCCCGACACGCCCCGTTGCACTTCTTAAAATATTCCCGACTTTGGATACACCTGTTGTTTGTGCAATGGACCTAGTTATAGATTGCACACGCTCTTTTGTAGTAACATCTGCATCAATAAGCCTTTCAGGTTTTTTAGAATCTTTGGTTGACATTGAAGGCACAGACCCCGCTCCACCTTTAAGTAATTCATACCTGGCATGCCGTTTAGTTCGTGCAAAACCAATTAAATCACGGTGCAAATTTTTACGGGTTTTTCCGGCATATTTGCGTTTTTGCATATGTGTAGTGCCGTCATTTATAACTTCATTTTGATATTTCAAATTTGCTAGGCCAGTATGTTTTTCCACTAATTTAGATACCAAATGCGGATCAGTTATTTTTTTTACTTTTACCCTGCCGGCATACTGTTTTATTTCCTTTCCTGGCATTTCCTTTGTATTATTATTATATTTTTTATTTATTTTTGCAAACGTAACTGTAAGGTTTCCTTATATTAAGTATCTAATTGTATTACTAGGAATTCAATTTGATACAATAGATATTTTCTGTAAATACTATAAACAACCCATAATTGGATATAATTCATATTCATAATGAAAACAAGCCGGGTTAATAAGGAAACATTAAAACTTGGACAACATAAATACAAAACCCGCAAATATGCCAGGCAACATGGTGGTTTAAAATTAGGTCAGGGTTCATTTGGCTGTGTCATTACACCGCCTATTAAATGTCCTATATCCGGCCCTAATTCTGGCCCTAATCCATCAACACAAGTCCTCCAAAATGGACAAAGTGAAGTAAGTAAAATGGTATATACAAACCCAGAAGCTAAATTTAAATATGATCGTGAAATGAAAATTTTGCGGCTAATATCCCAAGTAGATAAAAAACAACACTATATGATTGGGCTAATTGATGAATGTGAATTAGATATTGATGCAGTTGCTAAACGTAAAGTAAAAGACACCGTTTTGGTAAAATTTACTAATCCCGAGCGTAGTGAATGGAAATTGTCAACTACAGATAGCGGTTTTGCATCTAATCAACCCGCGGCACAAGGTTCTATTGAAAACCTAAGCAAAAGTGAAATTAAAAGTAATTATTGCCTAATAGATCCGTCACTTAAACCACGTAACCAAATTCAAGTTAATGGTGGTATGCAATTTGACGACGTATTAGAAAGCCATCGGTCACGTAACTATGCTGTTGTCCGACGATATTACATTAATATAATCCGTGATATATTAGTTGGTATACAACTCATGCATAAGTCCCGGGTAGCCCACCGTGATATAAAAGAAAGTAATATGGTTTGTCAAGTAGTCCCAATTAAACGCAAAGGGAAACCTGATGATTTTTATCCGGTGGTCCGGCACATTGACTTCGGATTGGCAGAAATAGGTGACCCTAGTAAAAAATATTTATTAAAAGATGTTCGTTATGCAGGAACCAGTAAATATATACCGCCTGATATTGGGCTTATGGCCTCCCGTGTTAAAAATATGCAGTCGGTAGTCGGGTCAGATACTAGTGCTGCGGCTTTGAAAAAATTAGCAAATCCCGCCACTAAGGACAAAATTGTAACTGAATTGACTACCCGGTTGAATACTAAGGATTACTATTATTATAGTGTGCTAGGTATACGGCCTAGTTTTGGAACAGGGATTGAAACCAATAACCGTTCCGAAGATTTTGTCGCCAGTGAGACACTATCTGAATTATATGACCTATTAGTTGGTGAACTAATCGACGGGTCATTCAGCCAGAAATATTCTAAAGATTATGACGGGTATCTTTATAAAACCGATATTTTCGCGGCCGGGGTTACAATTGCCAGTATCAAATATGAGCTAGGTATCCGGAATCCAAAACTTAATGATTTAATATCACATATGATGCGTATTGACCCTAATAAACGGTTCAATATAAATCAATGTTTAGCACATCCTGTCTTTAAAAATTGATTTAAGCTTCCAGATTTAATTACATTTTAAACTTTTAACTAATTATTTATTACTGCACCATACAACCATTAAATTAGGACCAAAATGTCTACTAATTCTGATTTAGAAATTGATATTAGCGATACTGAACTGGCTGACATTATGCCACATGTATCACCTAGTTATTCATTATCTCCAATTACTACTACTGGTCAATCACCGAAGCTTGCTGATAATTCATCTTCATCTGTGCTTACTAAATCAGTAATAAATGATTCTAATACTGTGGAACCTGTAAAAAAACCGCGTAAACCACGCGTAAGTAAGAAAATTGCAGAAGTAAATGCAAATGATGCGGCTATTGAAAATAGTGAACCTAGCTCTGCAACTGCTAGCCCAAGCACTCGAAAAACAAAATCTACAAAAACACCCACCGCTACAAAATCATCAACTGTTGAACAGCAATTCACTCTAGGATTAACCAAAGAATGTTTCACCCCTGAAGAGTTGGCAATCAACCCGTTAACACACATTTTCATTGAGAACAGCCGGGTTACGAATAATGAATTGATTAAATATCAGGCAGTGAAGGCTGGCATACTAGATTATAAATGTTATGGAAAAGGTTGCCCTACTAAGGATGGCAATTGGCGCAGGCGACTCGGGTATCTCATTCTGGTTCGTAATAATAACCGCGATACTGATTTACGAATGACTAATCTGTCGATGCTATGCCCTAATTGTTATTGTCAAGAAAAAGGTGTTATATCATTTGATAAAATGAAAAAAGAAATCGTGCGAACTTGCACATTTTGTAATGCCGTGTTGGACACCAAGTATAATAGCGACAAATGCGGGCGCTGTGCATGGCAGATTAAAAATCAAATTAATAAATCGGCAAATATGGACCGGCTTAGCCGGGCATTCGGGGCGGAAGTAGACGGGCTGTCAGCTAGTAATATGGCTATTCTTATGGGGTCATCCATCCTAGACGAACAATCTGGTATTGGGCATATGTCAGGAAATGCTGATGGAACTGTCGGTAATAAATATTCCGGATCGACAATCGGACTTAGTAGCACAGCTAGGTTAGTGCCACGGCAAAATGTTAATCCAAAAGCTCTTTGTATTGAAAACAGTATTGGGCTAAAGCGTCTATTTATGGAATTATCTGAACAATCTTAAAAAAATGTTAGTATTTTGGCTTAAAATAATTACTAATTACCAAAATTGTTATTTTTTATGTTTATCTATCTAAATATTATTAACTTTAATTCATTAACCACCACTCTTTTAAAGAGATGTTCTCTAATATGCGAACTGTATCTATGCAGCCATCTGAAAACCAATTCCCAACATTGCGACTACATTTTGTATCGCAAATGTCTGCTACACCGACAATTATTATGGTTAGACATGAAAAGACTATTTGGGATTTGAAGACACAACTTTGCTATGCAATTAGGTTGCAACCCGGCAATATCTCACTGATTTACAATACCGTTGAGCTCTTGAATGAGCAGATTGTGGGGGAATGTGGAATTCCAGATGGTGCAACGGTGAATTTTGTTGTGCGCATGGCAACATCACATGCTCCGGCACCAAAAGCAAATACGCAGATTTTGAATTCATTGCGCCAGCTACCAGCAGTCCGCTTGCCCAATCTTCCTGAGAATGGACTTGTTGCCAGGAGAGACGAACTACGCACAAATGCTAGGACACTAATGGGACGTGGTTGTGCTGGGTTAGTTATTATTCGTAGCAGTAATGGGGAGCAGAGAGTAGTAATGCTTAATGCAGAACAACTAGCAGAAGCCAAAAGAATTCGCGCGGCCCGAATTGCTCAGGGACATCAATGTGTGGGTTCCGGGTCAAATGAGACAACACTTCATGCAATGCGAACTATTTTGGGTAATAGTTCATCGACTGCATCTGATGTCGCAGAACAATCGACCGTTCCTGCTATTGATACGTCAACTTCTGAGCAGCCACTTGTTAGTGGTGATTCCAAGATGACGGACTTGTTGGCAAAGATTCGCGCGTCAAAGCAAGCACATGCAGATAGGATGGCAAATATAAGTAAGTAATAGTTTTACGTAGCTTTTATGTAGCTTTTAGTTGGATTATTACTTTGAAATAATTATTTTTTTAGTGTTGCAATTTAATATTAACTAGTTATGGTGATTTTTAGATAATCATTGATTTGGAATAAAATAAAAAATGAAGTTATGCAATCGATATCCTTACAAAACCGGCTTAGATTTTGAGTTTATCTCAAAATCCGCCGTTTGTAAGGTGAGTTCCTCAAGAAAAGGCATGTCATTTATAAATGACATAGGCTTTTAGAGGATAGCAATAGGTTGCCATTTATTAGTTGCTAATCCATTGTCTTACCAGTCCAACCATTATAAAACATATACATAGACCATATCAAACAAGTATTTGTATCATGTGGCATTTCGCTTGTAATAGTTCCTGATTGGCAGGGTTTGGGTAGATGGTGTTGTCCCGATTTAATATTTGTCAGGAATTCACATAGTATTTCGTAGCGTTCTTTAACAGATTCTTGTTTATGTTTAGATGTGCGAAATTTATCAGGGTTCCATCGAATGAAATAAACTGGCATGCCACCTAAAGATTGTCCGATATTAAACATACGAGCTTTCTCACAATTTGTATTTCGGTCAGAATGCTGATTTTCATCACATTCAATAATTAGGATTTTATCTCCTAAGTCAATCAATCTATCTGGGCGTTCTTTTCCACACACGCCTCCGTCAATCATTGTGTCATCAGTTGCAGTTCCCGTATGTCCGTGTGCATCTAAGTAATCCATCAATTCATTTTGTTTGGCTAGGGCAATTCTGGCAAATGCCGTAGGGTCGCAATTTTCACAATGATTATTGGCATCGAGAACATATAGTAAATGGCAACTCACACATTCTCGTTCTGCCAAATTTTGTTCTTCTGGCCGACGATGTGTTTCGCAATGTTGTAAAATGAAATTAGTTCCATAAATGGCGTGTTCTTTACAATCTAGGCATTTGGTGGTTGGATTCATAAGCATTCCGGGCTTTCTATGTTTGCTGCAATTTGTTGGTTTAAATGCGGGTTTGCCATATAGGGTCCTAGCATTGCAATTTGGTTCTTGACAAATTGAATGTTTTACATCGACCATGTCTGACGATTTATGTTCTAGGCAAAATTTAGCTTTCTTCTCACCTTTAATACCATAGGTTGCCCCTTTATTACATATTGGATTTGCACATTTTTTAGTAACTAAATCTATCATACCCTCTTGTTTATGTAAAGCACAATAAATCCCTTTTTTGCTACCTGGTAAATTAAATGATGGTTGTGTATCACATGTTGGGTCTAAACATGTTGGATTAACAACATCAATCATTCCTTGTTCTTTATGCCTAGAACAAAACCTACCAATCTTTTCAGTTCTAATGTTATAATGTGGCCTGGTTTTACATCCTGGGGTTTCACATCTAGGATGTTTTACGTCAATCATTGAATCAGTTTTATGAGCCACACACCATTTACCAATTGTATGACCTGGAAGATTAAAGTTAGGCAATACATTACAATCTGGTTCAGCACACTTTTTAGATGCGATATCTACCATTGTTTCAAGTTTATGTGCTGCACAATACATTGGTTTGTTTTCTGTTGAATAATTAAATGTTGGCTGTGTATCACAACCCTCTGGGTAAATACATCTAGGACTAATTATATCAATCATTCCGTCCTTTTTATGAAAAGAACAATATATCGGTTTCTTATCAGTTTTGTAATTAAAACTGGGTCGAATATCACAAGTTTCATCTAAACATGTGGGATGTTTAATATCTACCATATGCACAAGTTTATGGTCTTTGCAATATTTAGGGGTTTTACTTCCAATTTCATTATACGTTGCAATTTTAGAACACGCATATTGCCCACATCTAATTGATTTAACATCTATCATGCCAGCGAGTTTATGTTTAGAACAATATATCGGTTTCTTGTCAGATGGGATGTTATATGCTGGTCTAGTATTACAATTTTGGTGAATACACGTTGAGTTACATATATCAATCATGTGTTCTTTTTTATGAGTGGAACAATATAAAGGTTTCTTTTCACCTTGTAAATTAAAACTAGCGCGTGATATACAATCTGATTCTACACATCTAGGATGTTTAACATCAATCATATTTGATTCCTTATGTTTCACGCAAAATTTAGGTTTTAGTCCCTTTATGTTATAAAGTGGTGTTTTGATGCAGTCAGTTTCAGCACATTTTAGTTTTTTTGGGCATTGATTATATAATTGATTTATTTTAATTTCGTATATCTTATGTGTTATTTGTAAATTCTTATAATATACACATATACCTATTTTATAGAAACAATTTTTAAACAAAAAATAAATACCTATTACTGGGTTTCTTCGGTAATACTCTGATTATTCGTAGTAATATTACCACTTTGACCCCTTCTACCTGGCAAACCTCTCTCACCCCTCTCACCACGGTCACCCCGCTCGCCTTTATCACCCCGCTCGCCTTTATCACCCCGCTCACCTTTATCGCCCGATTCGCCTTTTTCGCCCCTTTCACCTTTTGCGCCCCTTTCACCTTTTTCTCCCCTCAACCCGATTTCACCATCAGCACCCTTCAACCCGATATCGCCCCTTTCACCTTTTTCGCCCTTTTCGCCTTTTTCTCCCCTCAAACCTTGCTCGCCCCTCAAACCTTGCTCGCCCCTACATCCCCGGTCCCCTACTTCACCCTTGTCTCCACGGTCGCCTTTTTCACCTTTGTCGCCCGTTTCGCCTTTGTCCCCCCTCGGCCCTTGCGGACCTAATTTTCCAAAGTCGCGTTTCAATATTTCCCCGACTGTATCACGTAATTTCCCAGCGTCCAAACCAGTAGCTGGGTCCATTACTGTTTCAATATGTGCCAAACGGGTTTCTAGCTCTTCAACATATGCAGCCATTCCATCCATTTTCAGGCTCATATTCCCGATTAATTCAGTATATTGGTCGAGTTTCCCATAAATAATTTTCAGGTTACCGACTATTTTATCGACTGCGAGCCCGAGTGTTTCGGTTGCAGATAATTCAGTTAATCCAGTAGCTCCATTATTAGCACTCATTGCACACTAATTTTAATAATCCCTTTTACTCTTTATTAATTGCTGACAACTAATTTTGTATAAGTTAAATTTAATTTATTAACCTAGCTCAACTAAACCTCATCTAGGTTAGGAAAATTGTTTTGATTAACTTACAATATGAATGGCAATAATACGACTAGTTCAAAAAAATGACAGAAATATTAGATTCAGCCGCAACACAATCCACTGCTAATGATAACTTAACAATTGGTCATGCTGCAATTATTGAAACACGAAATAACAAAATACGACCTTGGTTAAGTGTCCCCAATAATTTAATCGGATATTTCGAGGATGATAAAATTAAAATTATGGATATTACCACAAAAAAGCTTATCAACACATTGAATTACCCCGCCGAAAAATCATTTATTAATATTTGGTATTTTGATAAATTCATTGCTACCTATTCATATTCAGATGATGACAATGAAGCAAACATTGAAGTTTGGGATATAACACTAACAGACTGTCAGCAAATCTTAAAAGGTCATACAGATATTATTTTATCAGTTATTTGTCATAATGATTTAATAATTAGTTGTTCCGGTGATAATACTATTAGAATTTGGGATAGTAATACTGGCGATTGTCATAAGATTTTAAAAGGACATACAGCCGAAGTAGATAATATATTAGCAACTGGAAATCTCTTAATTAGTAGTTCAGAAGATGATACAATTAGATTTTGGGACATTGAATCTGGGAAATGCCTTAAAAGATTGGTCTGCAATAAAACATATGTATGGTCTCTATGCCTTAAAAATAATATGTTAATCTGTGGCCTAGAAAATGGATATATACAAATATGGGATATATACACATATAAACAACTATACTTGATAAATGGGAAACACCTGGACAATACTGACTCTGATATAGGTATATCACATATTGGTATTTTTGAGAATATAATTATTACTACCGACCAATATATGAATGATATTTGTTTCTGGGATATTGCTACATCTAAATGCATTAAAATTTATAAAAAACAACCTCATGGCTTCAGCACATTGACTGTTTATAATAACTTATTTATTCAATATAGTAAAAATATTAATGATAGAAGAATTGTTATAAATCCAATTACTTTATTACCTGGAGAACAACGCAAATTCAATGCAGTAATTTCTAAATACGACATACCATCACATCTAACCGCTGAAATTATGGATTGTTTTAATTAGTGCTTAATTTTTTGTTCTAGCTAAATAATTATTTTAGACAAATACTGCTTGCCAACGACCCCAGAGTTTATACCCCATGAATAGAGCACATAAAACTACAATAACTAGGAACCCAATAAGTCCCCAATATTCCCATTTCGTATTCTTGCCACGTGATTCACTAATCGCTGAATTTACAGCGACAACTTGCCCAGTAGTATCATGATAATTCATCTCCTTGCTAACAATATCTTCTCGGGATGAAAGAGCATTTTGCCGAGTGGTAATCTTATCTAATAATACGGTTAACCCTGCTATTTGTTTGCGGCGTTCGTCAATTAGACCACTTATTATTTGCCGGACTTTTGCAATCTTAGTTGACCCGGATTGCATTTCAGCTTGCCGGATTTTAGCAGCATCTAGGCTTAGTTTATTCAATTCTTGGTCGATGGCATATAATTCACGACCTGCAATTTCGGTGCGCATACTGTAAGCTAGGCTATCCAATAAATCTGTTGTCATTCCTGGTGTGCGAGCAGCAGCTAAATCCCGGTAGTATTTCATAAGCGGACCATCTTCTGCAACAATGCCGGATATTTGGTCACGCAAACCGGTTAAAAATTCAATTTGTGCTTCAACCAAATAATACTTACTCCTAGCTGCCTTCACATCATTTAACACTTCGTTAATAATACCTTTTGCTTCGGCAGTATCATAAGCATCTTCAGGTGTCATGCCAGAACCACCTAATCCGTCTACGCCATCCAAAAATTCGAGTTCCCAAACCCGGCCTTCTCGCGCACTGCTTAAACCAATAACTAGGCCTGAGTCCTGAACAGCTGATAAATATTTGCCAGGTTTAGCAACCGATTCAAATTCATATTTACCACCATCAAGCGGGACTTGTTTGAACAAGCATTCGGCTGTGAGTTCGGCATTATCGGCAACCACCAAAGGTTCTTTAGTTTCCGGGTCTACGCTGACTCGTAAATAATATTTAGTTACCTGGTTCTGAATAGTATAATTACCATCTTGCCGTAATTCCACCATAAAAACTGCATTTGCTGCACCATCTGCCGAATTTGTGTCAATTGGTGTTAAATATAATATGCCAGTGTCTAATCGGAGTGTCATATAAATATTATCCAACTCTGCGTCACTCGTGGTGCTAGGTTCACTAAATGTGCCGTCTACATTTTTTACACCTTTGCGGTTTGTTTGTCTGTAATACAAACTTGAGTTGACTAAACGAAAAAATGTGGTATAACTAGGGCGTTTAGAGACATCGTAACCTAGCTCATCTTTACCTTGCTTGCCCGTCATACCGAAACTTGTTTCAGCTGAAGTTTTAGCATCTGGAATTCCTTGAACAACTCCTGCCACTGCTCTTGACAGCCCTGTGCTAGGTTGATAAATTTGTGAACATTGGTCAAAATCTGATTGTGTTAATAGCCCTTTGTCAAGCAAATTTTGGCACAATAATAACCCTTTGTCTCTGGTTTCAATTTCATTCATTTAATGGATAAGTGAGAAAAATAAAAACATAATGAATACGTGCAAGTTTACACATGGCACATAATATTTAATTACTTATTTTGTTTGTTTTTTTATGGTATTCTTATTAGCTTTAGAGCGTTTATGAGTTTGTTTGTGTATATTTTTAGGGCGCTTTGTCAAACTTCCACCGCCGCCATACCGTTTCCAGTTTGATCTATCTGGTGGTGGAGAGTCCCCGCGACCGCGAGTGTCACGAGAGTCCCCAGGTGGAGAGCGACTGCGATTGCGACGGTCCCGAGGTGGAGAGCGACTGCGATTGCGACGGTTCCGAGGTGGAGAGCGACTCCTACTGCGACGAGAATCCCGTGATGGAGAAACTTGGTCCCAACGACCTGGTTGCTGACGATCATAAAGACCTGCTCTAGGAGTGCCTTGTTGCCAACTATCCCCTTGCCAACGATCCCCTTGCCGAAGATCCCCTTGTCGACGACCTTCTTGAGACTGATATCGTGGTGAAGGACCTTGTTGCTGACTATCCCCTTGTCGAGGAACTTCTTGAGACTGATATCGTGGTGAAGGACCTTGTTGCTGACTATCCCCTTGTCGACGACCTTCTTGAGACTGATATCGTGGTGAAGGACCTTGTTGCTGACTATCCCCTTGTCGACGACCTTCTTGAGACTGATATCGTGGTGAAGGACCTTGTTGCTGAAGATCCCCTTGTCGACGACCTTCTTGAGACTGATATCGTGGTGAAGGACCTTGTTGCTGACTATCCCCTTGTCGAGGAACTTCTTGAGACTGATCTCGTGGTCGAAGACCTTGTTGCCGAAGATCCACTTGTCGACGACCTTGTGCTCCACCAGGATTCTGTTCCCTCCAAACCTTAGTTGCAAAATCATTCAATTGTTCTCTTGTAATTATTGCGCCATTTGGTAAATGCATATTTGGATCCATAGAAATAAAATTAAATATATTAACAAATTCTTCTGGTGGAAATGCTAGTATTTCATCATTTAAAGTAGATGCTCTTCCTGCAGTTGTATTTAAAACATCAGCTATATACCTCTTTTTTTCGCCATGTGGTGTCGTATTTACAGCATTTATAAATTCTTCAATTGTATTACAAACTATATCGGAAGACACTAACACAGATGTAAAGCAATATCGTGGTGGTGCAGCTTCTTCAACTGTAAGTTTTTTTAAATGAACAACGAATGGATTAAAATTACGTTGCAATAACCCTCGTAATAAAGAGTTGATTACTATTCTTTTTGTTATATTATTAGTTGTAATCCAATCTATAAACATTTCACTATGCATGGAATAATGACGCACCCATGCAGGAGTGTAAAAATAAGGCAACCAATAATCTTGGTCAGGATTCACTAAACGTTTATATAAATTTGTGCCAGGTGGAACTGGTGAACCATCTGCATCATGAGTCATAGGTGATATGGCAGCACCTTTCTCTTTACCATTTGATGATTCGCTTTCAAATTTACCCCTCTTTCCAACAGGTCTACCTTCATTTAATGACTGGTAAGATTCTTTAGGAGAGTCAGTTTCCATTTTAGTAACTTCCACATCTGGTAAATGTGCCACTTTATATAAATAATTGGGTATATTTTTACCTTTGCTAACAGCAACATATTCATCTTTTTTTTCTGGTGGCTTTGTTAAATTAGCAACTGTTAAACTACTATCATATTTTACGTCAACCTGAGAATTACCTTGATAAATTTTGTCAAATGGTCTAGCACGATTTACAAAAGGAATATAAATAAGATCTACATACAAATATGCAGCGGCAATACTAAATCTATCTGATTGACGTGGTATAAATCCAGACATTAAGCCAAGTGTTGGACCACTATCAGATATTTTTTGGTCATTCATTTTAGAATTATAATCTGGATAAAATTGCCATCTTATATTACCATTTCTATCTGTTTGTATATTTGTTTTTTGTTTTTGATATACTTCATCTGTTTCTGATTTAAATGGTTTAACGCCTCTAGTTTCATTAATATTATGATTTACTGCAAATAATATATGTAAATCAGACGCAGGTTCATATGAGATTTTTCTTTCGCAATTACTAGAATGTCTTCCAAATAATTGAGATAAAACTACATGTTCAGCACTTATAGAACTTAAGTTTATATCACCATATAAGCCATCAAGCCAATCTGGATTTAACTCAAAAATATTTTTATAAATAGATGAATATTTACAACTACCACTTCTATAACATTGATTACATAGCATTTTTTTATTTTTAAATATTGACTCATAAAAAGATTGTTTGCCTATAATATTAAATCTTTTAGCTAATGATATGTAAAAATCATGCATTTCATGTGCCATAGTTCTTATATTTAATTTTTTAAGCTTCAAATAATCTTTTTCATCTATATTTGGTGTATCTTCTTGATCAGGATATTGAACTAAATTATCTTTTATGTAATATTCATATGTAAAACTTTGTCCATTTATATTAAATGTTTTATTTATTTTAGTATAGCCTGCATCGGTTGCACTTTTTATATCATCTTCATTCGGTCCAGCTTTTAACCATTCTGGAGCTATATTAATATATTCAGGTGCTGTAATTTCATTATCTTTACCAGAGTAAATGAATGTATTAGGATCTTCTGCGGCGGCTGCCATAATTATGTTTTATGTGATTTTATTATTATACACTAATAAAATTAATTTATAAAAATATAGCAACACAATAAATATGATTGATGATAATATGGATATTGGTATTAAAAATAGTTTAGATATAGAAAATGCAAGTCGTCAATCAAATGAATCTATACAAAAAAACATGTCACAAACTGGGGGTATTAAACTGGGTCAGGGTGGATTCGGTTGTGTAATTACACCTGCAATTGGGTGTCGAAAAAGACGACCGCCATCAAATTCAGTATCCAAGATAACATATGTAATACCTGGATATGAAGAAGATTATCAAAACGAACTTAAAATGCTTAAAAAAATACAATCAATTGACCCCGAACAAAAATATTTTGTATCAGTATATGATGAATGCCAATTAGACACTAAGGAATCCATAGCCAGAGCACCTAAGGATATAGTAGAAGTTTCGTATGAAGACGATGATTTAGACGAATTCACCGTGAAATCATCAGAACCTAAATATATATCGCGTATGGATAAATCAGATATAAAGAAAAATTATTGTCTTATAGACTCATCATTGGAACCTCGAAATCAGATACAAGTATTCGGTGGGTATGAATTGAGTGAAATAAACTATGATAAGCATCCACAAGTCTACAAAGCAATTCAAAAGAACTATAAACAAATTATCAAACATCTGCTTCATGGTTTAAATATCATGCATAAAAATCACATTGCTCATCGGGATATAAAGGAATTTAATATGCTAGGTATGTTACAAGAAACTCACACCAAAATACCAAGAACAACATCAAGGAAACTTGGTCAAAAAACTATATTAAAAACCAGGACACTAAAACATCAAAAATCTAAAACCGTGAGTTCACAAACAGTGAATGCATTAGTGCGATTTATAGATTTTGGGTTAAGTGAATTTATAGACCCGCGCATGGATGAAGGCGGAATACGTAATTTCCATTGGTCCGGAACTGATGGGTATATACCCGTGGAATTTATAATTCTTTACTATATGCGTGATTATGTGAATGTGTATGGTGCAGGACCATTATTAAATTCAATAAATAAACAAAAAATTATTGCAAAGGTAAAGGACCGATATCAACGTAAATATAAATATTTCTATGATGATATACATGTTGAACAAAGTCTGATGTCACCTAAACGTGATAGTTATCATTTTTTTGACATGAACAAAGTTTCCAAATTATATGATAACTTAGCCAAAAGTTTGGCAGATGGAACATTTTACAAATTACTTAAAACTGATTATACCGGCCTGGTGTATAAATCAGATGTATTTGCGCTAGGTATTACACTAGGGTTCATCCGCCGACATTACCGATTACAACATGATCGCAAATTAACAGATTTAATTACAAAAATGATTAAGATATCGTCTGCCGAACGCCCAACTATACAACAATGCCTAGCACACCCTTTTTGTGTGTGATGATATTATTCTTTTTTAGCACCTGGTATTATTTTAACTTTTGCAGATTTAAACCTATCTATTACAGTTTGTGGCATTTGGCTAGCAATACTTAATGTGTTGCCCATATCACTAATGGCAAATGTGTTATATAATACAAAATTAGGCCTGAATTTAAGTGTTTCCACTAATGAACTACCTTTAAGCGAACCTTTGAGCGGTGAATATTTGAGATAATAATTATTACTTGTGCCACTTGGGTCACTATCATATATACCTAGTTGCGTGTGATAAGCAAAATAGAGTGCAATCATAATACGCTCTGCTAGGCTAAGTTTATAAACATCTCCTAGGTCAACTGGTTTTTCCTTGGTATCTGCAAAAAGCCCACGTAAACTCATATCAGGCGCGTTAACATATTCTTTGAGTTTAGTTTCACGGTATTGTTGTGCTTCTTTAAGTAACCGCTGTTGTTCCCGTTCCTCTGGATTCATGGGTGGACCACCCCTACCGCGGCCACGGCTACCCCGACCTCTACCACCACGGCCGCGACTTGGCCCACCGCCAACAAGTGGGCAATTGGCACGTAATTGATTTATACAACGTTTGACACCTAAATGTTGCGCCATTGCATCTCCACAACCTAGCTTTCCACCGATTGCGTCCTCCCGAGTATCCATCCAAACTCGTGTATCTAGGCTATCTAAATCACCACCACCAAATTGGCGTCCAGCAACACTATTAATATTTGCCTGAATACTTTTAGCCATCTCCAAAAATTCATTAGACCCGGGCTCAGGAATATACATATCACCAGCAGCATTAGTTGGGAACTGAGCAACGCCGCCGCCTCCTTCCTGCCCGCCACCCGCCTGATATACTTTAATAAGATTCAATTCCTGCATTTTCTTAATATTCCCGAGCGCAGTTTGAGCTAATTCTTTAATTGATTCAGTAATTGCATCCATCTTGCTCCGTTTAATAATAAATTGTTTCTCCCAATAAGGCTTAATATATTCGGGTTGTTCTACCCATTGCAAATACAAGTTAACCATTGTTAAATGGTCACCGGCGGGGTGAGTGAATTCACCTAGAATCTTAACGAATTGTGCGACTACTTCAGGGTCTTCTTCTTTGCCTTTGGGTGCAAAAAACATATCAGTGTAACTCGCACAATTATTAAGAATGGCCCCCAAAAACAATACTTCTTTTAGAATACCTAAATAATAACCCATTATGATTAGACGGGCAATATAACTACCTGCTTTACCAAATGATGAGCACATCACACCAAGGGCTGTTGGCCTACCATAAATATCTACATAATCATAATCCAATAAATTCCGCAGCCCGACTTTGAGCCCTTCTTTGTAATTCTGGGGTGGTTCAACCATGTTTCCAACGAATTCCAATAACTTATTTATATCACCGATATGTGGCAAAAGGATAAGAGACAGTAGGTCTTCGGTAATATCTTTATGCATAATTTCAGGGTCAGGAAACCCAACTAGGGCATCCCATTGTTTCTCACTGTATACTTTATAACAAATCCCGTCATTAACACGGGCTGTGCGTCCACACCTTTGAGTAATATTTGCTTTTGCAGTAAGTCCTTTGAATTGCTTAGTGCCGTAATTTGCTGCATCAAACCAGACATAATTGGCCATACCACCGTCTATTACCCATGCCAATGGCTCACCAAACGTAGTAGATGATTCAGCAACAGGTGTGCTAATAATTACTTTCAGGTCATATTTCTGCCCATCATTTGGTATAAATGACATGCCATTTTTGTCTTTGGCAATTTTACCTTGTAACTCATCGGTATTCCTAGTAAGGACAATTGTATATGGATGATATTTATATTTACCTTCAGCCCAATTTCGGTCAATAGCTTGTTTAACCTTCATACATTCAGCTTCTGATGTGACAAATCCCAATAAATCACGGCCATATTTGAAAAATCGGCCTTTATCACCAACATTCCCGGGGCCTAATAACTTATCCATTTCTGTATTATCTTTTAAAATGGCGTCAATCTTATTCTGAACTTCTTCAACTACCTTCATAGGCGTAACTGGTTTGGGCGAATACAGTGTTTCTAATTTGAATGTAGTTTTGACGCCTTCAGGATTATAAAGATTGAATTTATGACCCATACCGAGCCTATTAAAATACTGGATGAATACTTCTTCATTTACGGTAGCACTCATAATAATAACGCGGAATTCAGGCCGGCGTTTGCATAAATCTACGATTAGCCCGAGTAAAATATCAATATTAACACTACGTTCATGGGCTTCATCGATTAGAATTCCATAATATCCATCTAGATTTGGGTTAGTTTTCATCATAATTGATTTAATGGTCCCATCTGTTGCAAATAAAAGTTTAGTAGCTTTGTCATCTTTTTCCTTTTCGTTACCATACCGAATACCTACATAGAAATCTTTTTCGCGTTTTTTAGTTTCTCCTGTCACCGGGTCTTTCCATTCGAATGGCACATCCATACATTGAGCTGCCCAATCACCTGCACCTATAGTAGTGGCTTGCCTAGGTGTTGTGCAAATAATAGCCTTTTCATACCCAAAATAATGCGCCATTAATTTAGGGACGATTACTGTTTTACCCACACCTGTTGTAGCAATGAGCAGAATGAATTGATAATTATGTATCCTTCTAAGAATATCAAAACGGTCTACAAATGTTTTAAGCCCGGCCCAGCCTTTATTTTCACCGTCAACCATTTTAATGGCTTGTTCTTTGTATATTTTATTATATGGTTCACCTGTGAAAGGATTAGGATATCTGCCTTCCGGGTCTAAGACCCCATCTGGTCGTAATTTTAATGACATACTAATCTAAGTTTATATTTCCTATCGCTGTTTATTATTCACGTGGATATTCTAACCCGGTTACTAATCTAGGTTAGTTTTTGGTTCCTAGCTGTGTTTTCTAATTTATAATAAGGTTAAAAATATTAAAAATAAATTATTGGCTCATAGAATGTCCAGGTTGTTCATGGTCTTGTTGCTGTGCTAGGTTGTCTTTAGCATCATTAACATCATTAACATTACTATATTTATTTGTATTCATGTCACCAGAATCCCTATTTTTGGCCAAACTATACTTGCTAGTCTCTTCATCAAATTTCCAACGGCCTTCCACATCTTCACCCATCTCATGGAATATCAACCTACCATACTTATATTTATATAGATATGCCATAGTTGCAATATCCCCGATTGCCATTATTATGAACCCGGTATAAATACTATCGGCATAAACACCTAGTGTTCCATTCAACCGTAAATTCTGGATGAGAATATAAGCTAGGGTATAAATCATCCAACCGATGAAGAATACACGGGTATTACGTTTGCCGCTAGGTAATCCGTCTCCCCAAGGCAATGAATAGACTAAGTAAAAGAACATTCAGAAACTAAAATGTTATGTGGCTTTCTCGCTAGGTGTGCTAGGCTTGTTATTTTTTTATTGTGTTATAAATCCACATAATAAACGCACATATCAAGAAATACCTATTCTGCAAAAATTAAATTAAACCATCAAGCAAGTTGTTATTATAAATTATCAAACACCCCCGAAAATGGCAACCCAACCTAATAAATATTATGTCCCAACTAGGTATGAAGAAACTATATCTGATTACCCAAACGAGGTTGATTTCCAACAACCCGTCCCGGAAACAGGATTAATTGTCCTAGCAGAATCCCGGTCTGGTTGTAAGCCAACGCAAGGCCCGGCTCATAATTACAGGTTCGCCCTGAATAAGTGGCAAATTGAATTAGACCGGGATAATGAAAGAATTATAGTAAATAATCCGGAATATGGCAAGTCAAATATAATAACCGATATCCAATTCCTGGAATACCATGTAGAATACCTAACTACACTTAGCGAATATCAAAATATGCATATGGATACATATACTAAAGGCCGATTTAGACTATCTGCTGAACTTGCTAATCTAATTTTTGAAGTGATAACTAATATTCAAAATGGAATTATGTATGATCGCGTAAAGTATTCGTCTGCTAATCTAACTACACGAATAAGTCAAGAATTCATAGAACCAAAAAATAAAGTAGAATACGTGGTTTTTAATGGTTGGATGTATAAACGTCAAAGCCTCCCAGCTTATAAATTTAATAAAGAATTCCCGGAAGTTGTGTTAAAAGATTAGTTAGAAACCATTTGTCCACCGGAATGCTTACTAATATATTCCTGTTCATACTTTTTGACTTGTGCTTTAGCATATTCACGGAATGACATTATTTTTTGGCCGGTTTTCTTAATATACCCTGGATTACAATCTTCAGTTGAATGAAAATTAATTAATTGATCGATTGTTTTTTGATAGGGTTTGGGGACAGCATCCCGATGTGTGTCAATAAGCTCATCTAGGTAGTTAAGATGAGACATTGCTATATTCCCAATAATATTATCAGCATCTCCGACATTTACCTCACCATTTTCCGAAATATATTTGACTTCCTTCTTTCCATTCCCCAAATAATATATATTCTTATTACGGTCATCTTTATATATATGGTCGAGTAAACAGTCAAATGCGGTGAAAATTCGCCCGACAATTTCTATCTTGGCTTCTTCTGTTAAATGGTCTTTAGCTTCTTGAGTAATACAATTAATGGCGACATTGATTATTTGTCGGTTATCATTAATGACATTATTTGACCCAATAATCCCATTGTTAACTAGTATATTATTATATTCACTGAGTATATTCCGTGCTGCATCGATTTGTTGTTTGAGTTGTATTTCGCGGGATGTCTTGCAATTATTAGATTGATGTCGGCGCATATTCTTTTTTAGAAGTCGCAACCCACAATTTGTGCATTCTGAATATTTGTTATCATTTAATACTTCTACAACTTGTTCAGGGTTAAGTTGTTGTGATAGTTGTTGATTATTAGTTGTTGCAGTTACTATCCTAGCTGTGCTATTATCTTGTGATACACCTCTTACTTCTGAACTTGCATGGCCTGAATTCACCTTAGTAATTAATTGCCTCCTGGATTTTAATATTGGATTGTATCCAACTTCTAATTCCACATCTACGTTGTCCAGTTCAGTATTAGTAGTAGTATTGGTAGGATTGGCAGTATTAGTATTTATAACAACTAATTGAACAGGACACTTGTATTTTACAAAATGGCTTTTATAGTTTTTGAACATTCTATATGTTTTCCCGCAATTACATGTATAACCATTACCAGTCTCATCCTTTGGTTCTGTTGATGTAGAATTTATAGATGTATCTGTATTAGTTGTTGTATCTATATTAGTAGTTGTATCTGTGTTAATATAATTGGTATCTATTATTGATATATCACAATTGGTTTTTATAGTGTCCATTATGGTATTTCAATCTATGTATTTCTAATGTTTGGTATTATCTAATATTCTCTAATATTTTATTTTTGCAAAATACACGCATTTACCCAACCTCTTAAGACATTTACCCAAATTATCACGCTATATTGGAAATCCACAAATCAATTACACGGGCAATTACCCAGCTACACAACCCAATTACCCATATTATCTCTGTGTGTCTCCCAATGTCTCCCAAGCATTTTGCATTCATCTGCCCAATATGATACATACCTTTACCCAACACTGTCTCCCAACTCGGAGACACCGTTTTTGGCTAGGTTTCTAAGTTTTTTGGATTTTCTTGTTTTCTAGGTTTTTTAATAAGATTATCTCCAAACTTTTTGAATGTGTCTCTTTGGTTTTTCTAGTGTAATTTGGTTTTATGTATTTAGCAGTCTCCGACAAAAGTATATACCTTTACCCATTTTTTTGCAACCTTTACCCAACTCGGATTTTCACGAAAAAGCATTTTTCATCACATCTCAACTATCTCTCACTCAACCAAGAAATTTCATGATGTCTCCGTGTATTTTTACACCAGTTACAGACAAGTTTTAGCAACCTTTACCCAACTGTGTCTCCGTGTTTTTTTGAAATGTCTCCTGGGTAAAGGATGGTATAATTTTTAAGAGTTAAATGGATTCTGAAAAAAAAAATGTCAAAATTCTCCGTAATTTTTCATATATATATCAAAAAAATTGTACCTCGCTCATTTTTGCATCACTATCTCGAAAATTTTACGGTCAAAATGACGAAAAAAAAAATTTATTTTTGTTGTATCCCATCAAAAATAAAAAAAAGCATTTTTTAGTCACCAAACAACATCCCGGCAATTTCCGCCAGTTTTTTCTTCAAAATATATAGAAATCCTTATTTTACAAAATGATATATGGTCATCAATTATTTTATTTTTGTTGTATCCATTCGACCATTTTTTTTTGACATTTTTCAAAAAACCGCAAAAATGCATTTCCCGCCACTTTCTAAAGTAAAACCGGTCAAATCCAACCTCGAAAAAACAGCTGGGAGATTGGACCATTGCGGGACAAAAAAATCGTCATTTTCAAAAAAATAATTGCGCATGCAAAAAACAGTTATTTAATGGTAATTATATATACAAATCCACAATTTATAAAACGGATTATATTGTTAGATTGTTTTATTTTTGACGTATGGGATCGGCAGCAAAAAAATCCGTTTTTTTTAAAAACTAAAAAATCTTTCAAAACCAAGTTACTGTTAGAAGTTTTGCCTTATATTTGTCGAAACACTTTATATAACTTAAATATGTTAATTAATTAGTTTTGATATATGAAATATAAATCAATAAATATTATAATCATTATTTATTTGTCTAAAATAACACATAATATTACATATTAAAAATAAATATAATTCATTACACTATATTAGATTTAAAGTATATTTAGAATACATTTTTTGACAAACACATTATCAATAAAATATATAAATTTATACCTTTGTAAATAATATAAAATTTTATATTATAATATATACTACAAACATATAATATTTAAATTGTAATAAAAAGAATTATTTATATAGTAAAATACTAAATAAATAAAATGAGCACATAAAACTTATTTGTATGGCAATATATATATATATATATATATATATAATTACTAAATCATGTTATATTATTTATAACTCTATCTATTGCACAATTATTATACAAAAAATAAGCCAGTTTTACATGATCTTACATTAATATATATGAGATGAATTTATTTGTTTAATTAACAACTTATAAATATAAATCCAGATTATGTTATAAATAAATTTATTAATCTATAATAATAATAATTATTAATATAAATTAGTATATATGTGTAATTTACGCAAACCCATTAATAAATACATGGCACATACATTGTAAATAAACAAACACAAAAAATATTAATAAATTAATTGATACTAGATATACTTCTTATCGTAATTCATCAAAATTGGTATTAGATTTTTCAAAATTCCATACCTGTTTGTTTGCCTTGTGGAGTAATCTAGATGATTGCCGCCTAGCTGGCGGATTATCAAATTTAAATTCATTTAATCCTATCAAATCAATATCATCATTTTTTGTTGTAGTAGTAGCAGCAGCAGCAGTATGTGTAATAGGTCTGTTTAGGACACCGCTAGGCTCACAAATATTCTCCACATATGGGTCAGACTGATGTTGAATGCAATATATAATACCTGCACTAGCAGATTCATCGCTAATAATATTTTGGCATGCACTACCATAAACACATCCATCCTCAATATATACATTAGGTGGGTAGGTATTAAGGAAATTACTAGGTTCAAGTTCAATCCGATATTTACGGAATTTATTTAACCTAGCACAACATTGTATTCCATTTTCAAAGTCTGTCGATGTGGTGGTGCCATGATTTCCATAATAGTCAAACCCGGCAGCAGAATACCCATCATTTCTGAATTCTATTTCGACATCATCATTACTATTACTGCTATTTGGGATATTTGTGGTATTTGTCAAATGAGATGCCCTTGGTTGTCGGATATCTTCAACTGCAATATCATATTTATGTTCATCACAAAAGTGGATACCCGCTGCTTCCATTTCCTCACTAACACGGTTACTACATGGTTTGCCAAAAACATTTCCATTTTCGATATATACATCAGGTGGGTAGGAGTCAAGAAAATCTTCAGGGTAATCAATTATATGATATTTCATGTATTTACTCAACCTAGCACAACATTGCATCCCCTCATAATAAGTGTTACTATTTTGTTCAGTATCATGTGACATAGATTTTTCTGTAATTGGATTTATATTTTCTGTCACTTTGTTTGAGTCAACAGAAGGTGACATTTCTTTCACATATTCATCTAATGATTTCCATGCTTCTTCATTTTCTTCATCTGATGAATCCTGCACATAAGTTGTATTATAATTTTCATATTGGCTAGTATAGTGTTTAAGAAAATCATCATAGTTACCTTGATTCTTTGAACTAGATGTTGAATATTTGGCGGATATTGGTGACCTAGAACCCCAATGTCGTCGGGTTTCTTGGCTGGCTACTGAATATGAAGGTGGTCGTTGTGCAATATAATCGCTAACTCGCTCACGTTGCATAGGCCAAATTGGATCAGTATCATTAATATTAACAAACCCGGACATCGAACTATTACTTGTTAATAGCCCTGGACCTGTTTGTGGATCCGTATCATGTGTCCACTTATTTGTAACACTAGGTTGTTGGATATCATGTGAAAGCACTGATTGCGTAGGAACCTGTGCGGAAACACTATTTACAACACTATTGAACATTTGTGTATGATAAATTTGAATATTTTGAATAAATGTTTGCATTATCGGAACTAGGTCACTTGCCAGATTAGGACTTACAACTACTTCATGTTTTACAATGTCAGGTGTCATGGTATTCTGTTTCACAGTATCTGGCTTTAATGTGCTAGGTTGCATCATCTCAGGTGGAGTAGAGCTAGGAACATTATTTGAACCTTGCGCATTTGCCGTAGTGCAAGTAATTGATTTCTTCGTTACCTCAATAATTTGTGTAATAGTATCATTAAAAATGTTTTGAATTTTCTGCTTGCTTTCAGAACTCATGATTAGATTGTTATAAATAATTACTAAACTTGTATTAGTATAAGTATTAAATGGTATTAATATAATATAAATATTGGTAAAAAGAAATCAATTTTTTTGTATTTTTTTTGTATTTTTTTTGTATTTTTTATTCTGTTAAAGTAACTCAATTTTTATGAGGGCACTAACCAATTATGAAATATTGGTTTTGTGATGAAATAGTTGCGGCTTGTAAAGTAATTGATTGGTTTTGTGTAAGTGTAATTGTATTGCCGCTAGTGCTATCAATCCAACCATTAACAATAACTGAATTGACATTTATGTTTTTAATTACTATAATTTTTCCTTCATATTCTGATGTAAATGTTGCTTGCAAGTTTATATTATTGGGACCGGCACCTGGTATATTAGCTAAAATAGTATAATCGGTTGATAAATCGATAGCATATGGATTAGTTGTAATTTCTTTAATTGCGCGCCGAGACACATAATTTTCAAATGATGTATAAACACCACCGGTAGAGACATCTTTCAAATCAATATTGCTTGTAGTCGGGTTAATACGGAACCCGGATGTTGAACTTATGAGATCACTTATTGGCACAAATCCACCACCGGTAGTTGCTTGGACTTCGAGATTGCTTCCATCTGCACTGGCACGGAATCCGACACTACTACCTGGATTAACTGATGAACTAATATTGGAACCCAATGATAAAACACCTTTAACTGCTGTATTGCCGCTAACATCCAAATGATAATTAGTATCACTGTCCCCAAATGCTGTATTACCAATTCCTACTAAGCCATATTTATTAACTAGCATACCCGGGTAATGTAAGCTATATGGTTGGACACTATAGTCTAGACCTACCAGTGCACCTGAATCTGCTAGTTGAATGTTACTTTCATTACCAATTTTTTGGTATATAGGCGCAGTCGTAGTCGTCAAGGGATAAGCAACTAGATTAGCGCCATCATATACTACCATGGAACCGCCGCGCATCAAATGTGGTTGCACATCAGTAAATATATCCTTATCAACAGTTATATTTCCAAGTGTGGATGCAGTAATATTAGCTGTAAAAACCCGGTTTTGAGTATCAATATATCTTGGTGATACCTGGAATACACCAGATGGTCGTTGGTTATGAATACCAACATGCCCATTTGATGTTATACACATCCGGCTCATGCTCTGTGGATTGGCAATATCTTCACCATCCAAAAATGCGGTTTGTTGTGTTATCGTTTCATCTGTAACAAAGAAATCCATACGCCCATAGTTCTTGGAAGATGAAGTTGAACCATCTGGATAATCATGACTGACTAAAACCCGGACCAACGGATTATCTTGATTAGCAGCCGTTTCTACATTGTAATATAATGTATTAATACTGCTTTCAAACACCGAATTAATTGATGGTTGGCGATTAATATAAGTCAAGGTTAACGGGTCTACACCAAATGATTGAACTGTTAGTTGACCAGGCGTGATATTAGATGCCAAAGGACCGGCGCCCACCATAACACTATTACTTGTAAGTGTTAACTGTGTGGATAACAAAGATTCATCAGTTACATCATCAGTGGTATTATTATTAACCAATAATTCAATCTTACTAGCGTATGCACCGGTATTATTTAATGATGTTTTAATCATGCCTTGTAATACATCGGCATGTGATACGGCATTAGCTGTTTTGAAATAAATCTTATTGGCCCTAGCACCTGTAGTATCCACACCTGGTCCAGAAATGGCACTAGTATTGGTATTATGGAGCGTCATACCATTTTTATCTTCGTCATCCCCTGACCCACGGATTTCTAACCGTGTTGGATTAGTATTAGATTGCATATTACCAATGATTAAGTCACCGAAATGGTTCATAGTCATTTTCAAATCTGAATTTTCATCTTTGGCACTAATAATACTAGGATAAATAGTAACATTATCGAAAGTAGTATTACTTGTAGATACTACTGCAGGTGGGTGACATATAGTCATTAGCGTATCACTACTAATAGATACCACTTGATACAAGTTAGCTACAATATCAGATGGGTCAGTTATTTCATTTGTTAAAAGTATATTATCACCTTGACTAACCTCACTTAAAAATTGAGTGCCTAGACCATAAACATTTGTCTCTCCTGCATTTTGGAAATAGAGTGCACCTGTGAGTATTCTGGATGTGTTATTACGGAATTGTGCACCTAATAAGCTGCCTGTATCATCTAGGACTAGCCCGGCACCAGTGTCTGAAAAAGTGCTATTAGTGCCGAGCGTTTGAATTAACAAGCTGGCGCGTTGCTCACTGCCATAAGTGTATAACCTACTAATGTCCGAATTACTCAAGTGCGCTTTATAGAACCGGAGCTCATCTAGGATACCATTATAATATAATCCATTACCACCAACATTGGAGCCAATATAAACATTCTTGAATGATGCATTGGTATCAGCAATAGTAGTGTCAATACCGGGTGATATTGAATCAGATGACATTAACACACCATCTACCCAAATATTTGCAACATTACTGGTAGCCGAGCCATAGTAATCCCAGACTACATGATGCCATGCTTGATCGTTGAGCGTGCAATCAATAGGCATTATATTAATTACACCTGAACCGGCCTGTTTCATCGACATAACAGGGTATAAATTAGATGATCCAATTGCATTTTCTAGATATAATTGGAATGCACCACTTTGACTAGCTAGAGCGCCTACTGGCTGTTCGCCAATACTAACTATCCCCATCTGTAGACCAGTAAAAGATGTCCCAATAGTTTTCAACCATGTGCTAACCGCAAATGACCCATCACCCATACTTGGTATTGTTTCCGGGTAAGGTGCGGTAACGTCACCAGCGCGTTGAATCTTCACATAATTACTTGCAGCAAAACCATTGAATGACAAGCCATTATTAATTTTACCAGTAGTCCAGCAAGATTCAACATCGAATCCGATAAGTGCACCAGATTGTGAATGATTATTAATAAGCCCAGTATTAACATTACCTAGATCAGCAGTAATATTTGATTGAATATTATATGCGCTAGAATTCACAGCAGCTAGGGCACCTGGTAATTCATCAAACTTGAAATATGATATTAGCCGGTCGGCCTGGGGGTTTAAATCCTGGTAATAGTCGCTATATTTAACCTTAATACGGGCCAATTCGGTCCCGGCACCATCTGCAAACCGGATTTGGTGTTTATCATTAATAGTATCAATATTAGTGCTAGGTGTTTGTAATATTATACTTGCGGTTTGTGGATCAGCTGGGTTAGCACTAGAAAGTGCTGCAACATGAAGTGTAGCACTAGGATCCGTAGTATTCAAACCAAGTTGCCCGTCATGTGATACAACAAATTCGGCGGTTTGATTATTAATATGTAACAAATAGCTATTCGCACCTATTAATTCTTGTTGGACTGCAGTGTAACTCAAGTCAACTGCGTATTGTCCAAATGCTACTGAGTAACCTAGCACACCTCCTTGTGTATTAACAAGTGACGTAACATAGGGGTCAGTCTGGCGTTGCCCGAGTGAATCTTGTGCATATAAACGTTCAGACCCAATGAATCGTGGTGGGTTCAACTCATCCAATCCTAGAGTCACACGTTGTGAATAAACATGTGGCGTTGATCCGGATTCCCACGCCACTATACATTCATTAGTATTATTGGTTTTGACATGAGTTAGTGGCCGGTATGCATAAAAGTTGGGTTGTGCAGAACGGACAAAATTAATAGGTGAAATATTTGCCGCATCGGTTGGAAGCACACTGCGCTCTAAATCTACTACTAGGTCACCTGTATTTACTGAACTATCAAATATTAAGTCACCACTGGCACTAGGGTCGCCAATAAGGGCACCAGTGCCATAATATTTGAGCCGGATTTCTTTGGGGTCAGTGCTTAATGTAATATTAGCCCAATGTTCAACTTGAGTATTTGATGGCGTAGTAGTAGTAGTAACTAATGCGGCTTTTTCAATTACATAGCCATCTGGCGAAACAACTTGCAATTTTTCACCTTGTATGAAATCCAGGTAGACATTGCTTACATTGAGGGTTACCAGATTATTCGAAACAGTTGCATTTTGAATACGGCCGAAAGCCTGGCTACTCAAGCCATTAACATTATAGACACCTGCTGGTAAAGCAGTATAGTCGAACGCTGCAGTGTAATTGGTGCTAAATGCAACTGCGAAACCACCTAGTATTTTAGCAAGACTATCAGGCACTGGTGCACAGCTAGGTAGGCCATCCGATAGATATAAATCTTGATCGGTTTGTGAATTAAACACGGCAGTAGTTGTAATATTACTTTCGGCACTCGCTTCTACTAAATCAGAATCATATACACGATAACGGATTTGATACCTAGGGTCATTACCATAAATCTGTGCTAGGTATGTTATTACTACACCACCTGGGACTGCAATATCAACCGGGCTCATACCACATACAAATGGGTATACATGGTTCTTACTGGGGTCGGAAGTATCAATCAGAACAGGATTATCTTGTGTAAATGTCGATCCAGATTTATACACCCGGGTATAATACATTTTATAAACAGCAGTAGGGTCATTGGTAGCAGCGGCATTGAAAACCACCAGGTAACCACCCGCATAACTTGTTACACGTGGATTAAGGCAAACAGTCATACCTGCCGGTTTACCTAATGGTGACTCACCACCAATTACTTGATTACCATTATTGTATGCTTTGAATTTAATAGCATATGCATCGGCGGCATTTCCATCCTGACTAGTCCATACTACTAGATATTCGTCGCTTTGATTGTCATATGCCTTACTTGTATGTGGCTGGAATTGATTATATGTAGTTGGTGGGGTTTCACAAATTTGGAAGCTTTCACCTAGTTTATCACCATTAGCAGTAAAATAATTACCATATACCCTGAAATATCCAGTTACTGGGTCTTGGCTTTCATATACTATGACATATCCGCCAGTGTTAATTTCAGTTGATGCCGGATTTTGTTGATATCCGTAAACACCTGAACTATTTGAAATAGTGGTGAGATTAATCAAATTATCGTTGACTAACATGGGCGCATTAAAATTGCTACTAAGTTGCAACCTAGCATCACTACCTTCTTGGCCAACACAAAGTGAGCCATCAGCAGTAACACGCATACGTTCGGTCCCACCAGTTTTAATCACAAAATCATTGTTAGTATCAGTTCCTACAAAACCGGTAAAAGGTGCCATGGCAACCAATGTTTCGGCAGATTGAATGATTAAATCTTCACCAAGTGTTGGTTTAACAGGTGAACCTGCCGTCCCTGTAGTAGTTATAGGTAAATTGGTAGCTGTGTCAATTCCTACGAAAATATCACCACTTGATTCATTAACAGTTTCAGTTCCAGAATTTGGGTATAAATTAGTATCGACTATTGCTGCAATCTTCGCATAAATTGTCCAGTTATCACCAATCGTTCCTAGTGTTACTGAGTTAAATGAAACATAAACACCTGTGGATATTCCTTCGGCGACTAATTGATAACGGGTGTCAAGTGCATATGTCATCGGGACGAATGTTTCTTGCCATGTTGCACCACCATTGATAGACCACCTGAAGGTATCGCTATCACGGCCAACAGACGAATCATCTTCACTATCAATTTGAATTATAAACGTTGCATCCCTAGTTCCAGTATATACGCCTCCTGCAGTAAGGGTCACTGCACTTGTATAAGTGGCAATCGGTGGCAATATAACTGTGCTTATACCAGTGATATTGCATGTATCACCTGATGTTTCAAAAATCAATCGCCGGCCGATATCATTATAGGTAAATTCAGGTCCAGCAATACGAATCATAAGTTGACCATGTTGATATGCGGTGTATTTTTGGTAGACAGCTTCATCACTATTGGCGGAATATGCACCTATCACTGTTGTAACTTCTCGGGAACCATCAGGGTTGGTATAGTTTACGCGTAATTCTGGTGATATATCGGTGTCTGTAGAATAAATCGCCATACCATTACGTCCGGGTGCTGCACTTGCCTCACTGGTTACTGCTAACTCGGTTTTATACCCGAATACTACGCTAGGCGCACCAATAACTAAGTTACCACCATTATCCATAATTATACATTGATTAGGGTCAGTATTGGAGCTATATAATATAATTTCACCATTTTTGGATAACAATGTAATATTATTATCTGCTTCTACCGTAAAATCATCCGTTAGTATATCAACATTATAATGTGATTGTATAAGTATATTTCCGGTATTTGAACTACCAAAAGTAATATCTCCATTTCCTGTTGCTGCTATATCTATATTTCCACTGGTCGCCAAATTAATACCACCATTACCACTTTCGATAGTAATACCACCATTAGCAACATTGGATGCATATAGGTAGATGGCACTTGCATTATTTGCACCTGAGTCAATAGTAATATTACCAACGTCAGCTTGTGTTACTATATCCCCACCGGTTGATTGATATATCTGAAATGACCCACTTTTAGTAAAGATACTATCTCTTGCTTTATTATTTATACTAGTCGCGCTAATCGAATAATTATTACGCTGTAAACTATGTGCTACTGCATTTCCAGTAATAATTCCTAGCCCATTGTGAATAATTGGTGCATATGTATTATTGGGTAAGGCTTCTGACATTATGTTATTATTACTCTTACCTTTTTATTTCGACCTTTATTTAAAAAAAACAAATAATTTCTGGGAGATTTTACACAACAAAGATAAGCTAGGTCTTTAATTTATTTTTTGGAATGTGACAAATAGATAGTATGAAGACCTTGTTAGTGAATTAGACGGTTATTGTCAGGTTATTAAAACCTAGTAATAATTTAAAACGGTGCAATTTATAGATTCAAAACATAAACAAAACATAATAGAATCATAAAATATGCCTAGCGGAGCTTTATTAGATTTAGTTGCACATGGTGTTCAAGATATATACCTGATTGGTAACCCAGAAATGACATATTTTAAGGCAGTTTATAAGCGCCATTCTAATTTTGCTATGGAAAGTATATTAGGCACATGGGATGGCACACCTGATTTCGGGCAACGGTTAGTGTGTAAAGTCCCGCGCTCAGGTGACTTACTAAGCACAGTAATAGTAGAGGTAGATTTGCCACAACTCACTACTACTACACCTGGTGACGATGAACACAGTATTCAGTATATACCCAATATTGGCTATTCACTTATTCAATATGTGGAATTAAGGATCGGTGGTCAACAAATTGACAGGCAATATGGTGAATGGATGTATATATGGAATGAATTAACTAAATCGGATGAGAAAAAACGTGCCCTAGATGTGATGGTCCGTGCCAACCCTACAAATGGTCCGGTGACTTTAATGATTCCATTGGAATTCTGGTTTTGCCGTAATATTGGCAATAGTTTACCCCTAGTCGCGTTACAATATCATGATGTGGAAATTGAAATCCAATTCCGACAACTTGAACAATTATATTATTTCGGCCCTACTCGATTTTATGATCTGACTTTTGTTGGCTTAGGTGGTAGTGGCGAATCTATTTATACCCGGAATAATGGATTGATATTCTCACCTAGTGTTGGCGGGAAAACTCTGAATTATTCTAACAATACTGGTGCACCACAAACCATTACTTATATTGACCCCGATACTATTTCAGTCCCGCTTGCAATTCCATCCGGGGCAAATACTAGGGCATACATAACACCTAATCTTACCCTAGCTGGGACACCTAGTATGCAAGGCCTGCGAATTTATTTGGATTATATCTATTTGGACACATATGAACGTAAATGGTTTGCTAAATCCACACACCGTTATCTCATCGAACAAACCCAATTTAGTGGGAGCCAAGGTGTAACCAATATTCAAAATAGCATAAATATTCCTTTGTCATTTAATCTCCCTGTCAAAGAATTATTTTGGGTGACGCAAACTGATGAAAATGTTAACCTCAAACAAATTATGAATTTTACTAGCACACCCGACCCATATTATGAATTAGCACAAGATGATATTCATGACCTGACTATACAATATAACGGCTCACAGCGTTTCACTCCCCGTCGTGGCATTTATTTCCGTTTACTACATCCTTATCAACATCATACTAACCCGGTTCCTGACAAATATATTTATTGCTATTCATTTGCTCTCAGGCCGGAAGAATTACAACCTAGCGGTGCAAGTAACTATTCTAGGATTGATAATGTTGGGTTTGTTATTAATCTACGTAGCGGACATCGAGATGAACAGTTCCGCATTTATGGTTTGAATTATAACGTTCTGCGAATCATGAATGGTATGGGTGGTGTTGCATTTACCACTTAATCCCAAAATGCTGTGCTTTATTTTTACTTTTCGTTTTCTAGGTTTTTATGTTACTAGGTTTGTCGTTTATTAGGATAAAAATACTATGCTAGGTTTAAATCGGGACAATAAAGTATATGCCTAATATCAAAACCCAAAAATATATTAGATTCTGATATGACAACAGACGACTTAGCACAGCAACCTGAACCATCATTAATCGGATTTATTAAAAATAAACTCCCAGAATGTTTGGGTGGTTCTAGTTCAAGTGATAAACCTGAGCAACCTGGATTGCTATCACAGCAAATTCTGTCTATTGACCAAATCACTAACCTAGCACGGGAAGGATTTACGGTAATGCCAACAAATGCAGAACCAACTACACAAGACCCAGCGCAAGAAGAATTAAATAACGAAGGTCAGATGACTAAATTTAATCCGACTCTTTATACCGAATTAGAGTTCTATAAAAGTAACGACCCTAGTGGCCAAACGCCGGCAATATTCGATATTATTTCGGCACCGGCACAGTCTATAACCGGCCGCGAATATTTACGGCAAATCACAGCTTGGCCGACAACTGACCTAGAAGTGCTTTATTCCAGGCAACATACTACTGAATTCATGAAACAGCCTCAAAATGCGGCAGAGATACAAAAAGTTCTGCAAAAATTCAAGGAAGATGAACAGGCACTATATTGGCTCCTAGATAAGAAGACGCCGGAAATGCGTGAAGTCCTAGACATTATTTTCTTCACCAAATCCTGGAACAAGGCCCTGAATAAAAATACCGGGTTTATTACGGCATATTTTTATTTCATTATGATTTTCAACCCGCTTTGGGGTCTAGCCGGACCGCTTGTATTGCTCTTAATACCATTCTTGGTTAGCAAGTATCTTATGCAGGTCCCTATTCCATTTACTACGTATATCCAAACGCTAAAATCCACACTTTTCGGCGATAAATTTTTCGGTATGTTGGTGATGGGCCGGCAAATATTTAATACACTGTCTGGCGGTGGAACAAATGGAGATGACAACTCTATGTTAAATCCAAGCGCTAGGATGCGTAATGCATTAGTAAATAAGGCATTTGATTTGATTACTAGTGAATTCGGCCGCTGGTTATACCTAGCTGTGGTCCTGGGTGGCTATCTATGGTCAGTGTATAATCAAATCGTAGTTAGTTATAATTTCAATAAATTAATTAATTTCATTCATGACCGGTTAAATAAATATCGTCGGGTCTTGGATGCGGCCAAATCTATTATCCGTTTATGTGACCGTGCAGACCAAACAGGCCTTCGATGCCCTGAATTTAGCCGTTTGGCTGCCGATTGTATTCAGCTTTTAAATACTCACCCGGTAGTGCAATTAATTGCAAATGACCCGGTTTTCCTGCACACGCCTGGGTTTTTTACTAATAAGGGAGCAATAATTAAGGCGTTTTATATGCTTGAGTTAGAAACTACACCACCTGTGAGCCAACAAATCATAATTCCATTTATCCGCTTATTAGGATATGTGGATGGGTGGCATGCCATAGCTGTGCTAGGTAACCAAGGAAATAACCAAGGAAATAAATTATTAGTTACAACTGCTAAATATGATTCAGCTAGCACACAACCGATACTCAACCTAGTAGAAGAATATAGTCCAGTTTGCTCAGGTTGTGTTGCGAATTCAGTAAATATGGGAACAATTGGAGAATCTAGTGGACAAAATAATATCCTATTAACCGGGCCAAATGGTAGTGGTAAATCAACATTTTTGAAGAGCGTTATGACGAATATCATCCTAGCACAGACTTTAGGGATAGCATTTGCCCGGGAAATCCAGATAACTCCATTCCAATACTTGTCCACGTATCTTAATATCCCAGATTGTCAAGGTCGTGAATCTCTATTCCAGGCAGAAATGACCCGTTGCCATCAACATTTGGAACTTTTACGTGATTTAGAACAACGTCCTGCACGCACCGGATTTAGTTTCAATATTATGGATGAAATTTTTGTCAGCACAAACTATTTGGAAGGTATGAGCGGGGCATATGCTGTTATTAAACATCTAGGCACACTCCATAATAGTTGTCATATTATTACAACTCATTTTGACAAACTTGTTAGTGCAGAAGGGCATCAAATGACTATCCCTGGATACGCCAATAAATATTTTAAGATTGAAATGTTAGGTGAACCAACAGATGAAAATCAAGAAATCCACAAAGATTATATACTCCGGGATGGTGTAAATGATCGGCATCTAGCTCTGCACTTATTGAAATTGCGTGGGTTTGATGCAGAATTAGTCAAAGATGCACGGGAAATGTATACCAAATTGACGAAACCTATAAACATATTACCTATAGTTGAAGTCCAAGAATCAGTGCAAGAACCTGTTCAAGAACCAGTGCAAGAATCCATGCAAGAACCCGTGCAAGAACCAGTGCAAGAACCAGTGCAAGAACCCGTAATAATACAATAAACAAAAAATATAAAAAATATAAATAATACAAATAAACCAAATAATACACCTTGAAAACATGTCAGCCAACAAATTAAATTTTTTAAATGATGATGAATCTGTATCAAATTCACATTTAGTTACTGCAATGACGTTTAATATTGGTGATGCTAATATAAGAGCGGATAGTGAATTAGATAGTGAATCAAATAGTGAATCAGATAGTAAATCAGATGTAACAAAATATAATGTTAATATATTTATTAAAATGTTAGAACGGCATTTCAATACAAACACCGAATTACCTGATATATTAATTATTGGCCTCCAAGAAGTGCCTGATAACAGATTTAAATTAATTCAAACAGAATTTCAAGCAGAATTACAAAAATTAAAAGACCAACATGATGAAAAGTCTGATAAAATAAATGCCAAAAACTATAATTTTATAATAATTCAAAACAATAACCCATATATAAATGTAGGCAACTTTGACTATAAAATACTTACTATGGTATTAGTTTCAAATAGAATACGGAATCCTATTATAGATGAAAAAAGTATAATTAAGTATTGTCCCGGATTAGAAGCTGGAAAACCAGGAACAAAGGGATTTACATTGATTAAATTAGATTATAGTTTTTATAATGTAGAACAACCAAGTTTATATATAGTTAATTTACATGCGCCATTCAAAACATTTGAAAAAACAACTAGTTTTTTTGCAAAATTATTTGAAAATTTCAAAGATATAGATACAAATATGAATAATATAATTATTATGGGTGATTATAATAGTCGGTCGCTAATTACTAAACACCGTGAATATATAAAAGATGTAGAACCATCAATTTGTTTACCAGTTGATGAAGATAAATATGATAAAAGTTATTGTGATAGTAAATCTGAATTAGAAAGCATACCTAGTGAAAATAATAATTTGTATGGCATGGTTGATGATAGAATGGTTTCTAATTTGGTGTCTTCTAATTCATTTCATGAATTGCGAAAACAGTTACAGTTAAAGGAATATCCGATCCAATTTTTACCCAGTTATAAACGTCAGACCCAAAAACAATATGCAAAAAATACTAATGCCAAAAATAGCCTAATTAGTATATCTGGTAATAATACACTTAAAAGAGTTAATAAACCTGGTCAATTTAGTTTGGAAAAAGGACATGGTAAAAATAAAAAATATAGATTGCCTGGATATGCCGATCGTATTACTGTGCTAGGTAGTAAAATAAACTTATTACCCGAAACTAATATGTATACATCAATCCCAGTTATGGGCAACGATCATATCCCGGTAGTTGCCACATTTGTGGTTCCATATTTGTCACAATCAACCTCTACTACTAAAAATTTAGGAACTAGAAGATCCACGTTTGTATAATAAATACGGTAAAAAGTGTTCTATTTAAGAGCACTCTATCCTCTAAAAGCCATGTCATTTATAAATGACATGGCTTTTATTGAGGAACTCACCTTACAACCGGCGGATTTTGAGATAAACTCAAAATCTAAGCCGGTTTTGTAAGGATACACGATACCGTCCAGATTGAATTATAAGCCCACCGGGGTGGTCTCCAATTCAACTGGAACGATAGGTCAAGAGCGGACTTGCTCCGCTCGTCCTTGTCCTAGACACTCAAAAGCCCACACCGAAGGGTGGGTTTATAATAGAGTGCCTACGGTAGAATAAATTAAAACAAATATATAGATATTTTAATATTTTTAAATGTCGGAACTTGCAAAATTTGAAATTTTAAGATTATCAGATTACTGTAAAAAATTGGAATCTACCAACAATAAATATTATGAAGAATTATCAGCAATTGCAAAATTGAATTATCATGAATGGTATGACTCTTTTTACAAGGACCATATAGATGTTTATAAATCCTCTGAAAGTTTGGTTGAAATTTGGCATAATGCTAGCCAAGGTAATGACCCACAAATCTTAGATGTGATAGTATGTATTAGTCAGAATAACCTAGATGTGCTAGGTATGTGTGCATTAGAATATAATGAATTAGAACCACATTGTCCTCCCGAAAATATTAATACTAGTAAAATTTATTTGACAAACTTATTAGTGCATCCTGGAGCTAGGTCACAAGGTATTGCTTGCAAACTAATCCAATATTGCCGCGAATGGTTACAAATGCACCGGCCAGATTTGGCAGCAATGTATCTTAACTGTCAAGAAAAATTAGTCAATTTTTACATTCAACGTGGGTGGAAATTATCAGATACCGAAACAGGATTACCTGATTGGTATGAAATGTTTACCAATACCGTAAAGCAAGGGCTTTTGAGTTTCTAGACTATTCAATGTGAGCAGTATTTTAAAATCCTAACTGGTTTAGTAAAGATATTTTTATTTTTATATCATTAGTAAATAAAACATTATATGTTCAGAAGACTAAAACAAAAATTAGGGTTTGGGACCAAAAAAAAAATTACTATAAAATCCCCTGATAAATTATCTGAAAAATCATTGATTAATTCACATACATCGCCTATACAGGAACCTAATTTTTTAACTATTCACAATAATATAGGATCATCAGAAAGCAATAATTTTGTATTTAAGCGGATATCTCCGGTAAGGCGTATGTCGGCTACTAGGCGACAACAATTACCTCTAAAATCGCAAACAATGATTTCAAATAAATTGAACGAATTTCACTCTGAAACTAGGAATGTGAAATCGGTTCCATCTGTGTTAGCAATGACGTATAATATTGGTGATGCTGATATTAGTGCAATGAATCAACTTACTGGTTTCAAAAAAAATAGTCCATTAGATAATATATTTTATAAAATGATGAACTTACACTTTGTAAATAAAATATCATTACCGAATATAATTATTATTGGATTACAGGAAGTTCAAGACAACGATGTTAGTTATATAACTGACAAATTTGAAACTGAATTAAAAAGTATTTGTAATTGGGATGAAACCAATAGTATGATTAATGATATTAATGACAAAAAATATATCATGGAAATTGTTCAACAATTTAATGAAAAACAGTATAAATTTAGTTTATTCCAAACTGCAAACGGAAATTCAACAAGTAGTAAATATGTGAAAACATGTAACTTTAATTTTAATATACTAACAATGGTTATATATTCATCAAATGTTATAAAAGCAAATACCATACCTTTAGATAATATACATAAATATTGTCCAAATATTTTGTCTTCATCGGGTGCATATAAAAATAAAATTCCGACAAAAGGATTTGTTGTTGTTAAATTTGAATATCAAAATTCTAATTCACTACATAAATTAGGACTAGAATCTTCTGAAGGTATAGATTGGATATTAGCTCAGCCAATATATATAATAAATATGCATGCACCATTTAAAAATGATAGGGCCTCAAAAGATTTTTTTTTGGATTTGTCTCAACATATGACAAATATGGGTATCAAGCAAACAAATAATGTTGTTATTCTCGGAGATTATAATAGTCGTTCACTAATTTATGGTAATGGAGGTGAATATATAAAAAATATTCCTAACGACACATGTGAGCCAGTATTTACTGATTCTATATACTGTCAAACAAAAACAAATCTTGAGGAATTAAAAAATGAAGACCGCAATAATTATTTACATTCGCAATTACAAAAACCATATAGAGAATTAAATCTAACTGATAATGATATTAATTCATATCACAATTTACGAATAATTAAAAATTTAACTGCAAGCAATTCGTTTAAAACAAAAACAAAATGGAGTCTATGGGGTGGTATTCTTAAGGAGTATGACATACAATTTTTACCTACATATAAACGGGTTACTACAAAAGATTTTAAAAAATCAATTAAAAAATGCAGTGATTCAAAACAACCACAAAAATGTAAAGAAACCGTAAAAAAAACAGGCGAATTTGATTTAAGTGTTAGTTCATTCCCAATACATAAAATGAAATATTTAATACCAGATAGTATGAAGACAACTGTATTACGACTTCCAGGATATGCTGATAGAATTATGGTTGCTGGATCAGGTATAAATTTATTCGAAGATAATATGTATACATCTATTCCTGTTTTTGGTAATGACCATATACCTGTTGTTGCAAGTTTTATTTTAATGTAAAATTAATTTGCAAATGACAAAAATAAATTTATTTTTTCATTTATCAGATTTATTTAAAATTTAAGTTTAAATGTCAATTTTGGAGGTGGGTTTGACACTTGACTGTTTAATTCTTTATTAGTAGTATTGTTTGTTGTCATATCATCTGGACTAGAACTTTTATTTTGCTTTGCATCCTGTTGTTTGCCCTCTGCAACTGGCGTTGCATTCGGTTGTTTGCCCTCTGCAACTGGTGTTGCATCCTGTTGTTTTCCCTCTGCAACTGGTGTTGCATTCGGTTGTTTGCCCTCTGCAACTGGTGTTGCATTCGGTTGTTTTCCCTCTGCAACTGGTGTTGCATTCGGTGATTTTTTCTTTTTACTTACAACACGTTTTGTGCTAAGAGTTACAAGTTTATCGGGTTCATTGATATCCGGATTAAGACTAAGAATAAACATACTGAGGTAAACAGCAGCTTCATTAGTAATAGTAATCCCATTGGTTAGAATGGAATTAAATGTCGTAACAGTTTTGCTTATCATAGGATCAGTTTTAATAGTATTAGCAAGTGTGCCATCATTAACTAATAGTTTGGCGGTAGAATTAATGGTTTTAATAAGTAGTTGTTCTAAAGCGGTGTTATCTGACAAATAGATTATTTTAAGTGCAGATTGAATATGGAAACAATCTACTTTTTTACGTTTGCAAAGTGGTAATAGTATATTACAAAGCTTGGCAACGGTTGTAAGTAAATCGGCTGCACTATTAATACTAGTTCGATGTGTTTCATTTTCGGGCAAGCCATATTTTTTATTCATATCCTGATAGCGTTGTCCACAAACTGTGATATAACTATTAAGTGCATCTGCATAAAACCGAGGTATATATTCATATGGATCATACCGACTATTATTTGTGTTAAACTGGAAGCTAGTTTGCCGATTTTGGGTTGTTGATAATGCCGTTTTTAGTTGCGTGGTATATTTAAGGGCCAATGTTGGACTAAAAGTAAAGAGTTCAACTAGACAAGCTCCACCTGCGGTTACTACTTCTGTTGTAATAGTTTTTATATCTTTTGCTTTTAAAACAAGTTGACAAATATTATAAAGGTCACGGTTAGATTTTCCAAGTTCAAAGAGTGGAATATTGATCGTCGACATTTTATCAGGTATTAAAATTGATTAAAATTGTAATGCTCTATGATTATTGATAAATAGTATTAAAAATAAATGATTATACGGCATTTAAATCGTTTTTTATTGTGAATTTAAATTAACTGATAAATTTTTTGTGTTTTAACATAGATAATACATAAGGTAAATCAACAATATATTCTCCTATAAATTTAGGAATGATATATTGTAATTCAAATGTTGCCACTGCATAGAAGTCAAGAATATGTAATAATACCTTAATAAATGGGTCAACTATGCTAATTAAATAGGTCCAAAATTTGGGGAATGGAACTAATTCTACTAAAGTATTTAAAACATACATCTCAATACTATGGCTCACCACACTGGAATAATAGGTTTTTAAAATTGTTACAAAGAACATAATGAAATAAACTGCGATCACATTTTTCCAATTGTCTAATTTAATACCCATGAAACTAGTTTGACCATCTTCAGGACTATTGACATCTGGTCCAAATCTGAGAAATTTACCTTTAAATGCACCGCCATAATTAGCAAATATGAGATAGCCTACCAAGAACAAAAGCATAATTAATAATGCTGTTCTAGGATGATTAAGCACGCTTCCTATATATGCAAAAAAACCCATATTATTTAGTAGTTTGTGTATACTATAATTTATTATTATAGGTTTATATTTTTATCTATTTTATTTAGATCATATCACTGAGTATATTATCCACACTTTCTATTGCACCCTCTGTCCATCCTTGTTGTCGACTAAATGCTTCGCCTGCTAGGAATAATCCTCCTTTGTTGCCAACTGGTCTTTGTAATACCCGTAAGAAATCATCTCTAGACCCAAATTTTGCATGATTAAGTGGTGAATAATAATGTGTTCCTTCACGCCAGTAATATCCCAATATATCATCTATTTCAAGATGAGTGTCAATTGGTATACCTAGAGCTGCTTTAAGACCAGTAGCTAAGATTTGCCGATTAGTCATAGTATTAGCACACAGATGTTCAAGATCGTCAGCCGCACGATTATCTGTATACACTATCATATATACTCCTGATTTACCATCATCACTAGTTCCCATCGGAATTATTCTATGATATCCGCCCGGGACTACTTGGGTATGCTGAACATATTTAGCCATAGTTGTTTGATTCTCACCTGTAAAATACCCATAAATTCGCAGGAATGATTGTGCATGAACACCAGATAGATGGACAGGAACACGCAACCCTTGTCCGGTTAAGAAATCATTAACTAACTCTTTAGCTGGCCCAATACTTGTAGCAATAAGCACTTTGCGCGCTCGAAATTCACTCAAATGATTTTTTATATTTCTACGTTCGGTGCTATTATTTTTGTCACATCCTATCGAATTACTAGTAGCAAGATTAGGTATATTCTGACGTGTTAATCCAAATCGGTTATGTTTTATTGTGTTTTTACTTTTAGCTGAATTATGTAACCTAGCATTACTTTTATGTGTTCTACCAGAATTAATATTATTAGTTAGATCATTAGATGGCACATGGGATGTTTGAATTGTAAAAAATCCGTCTGTGTTATTATTTTTAAAACTAGAACCTTGTGGTGTCTTAGTATGGGTTATCCGGACAGCCCGTGTATTTAATCGAATATCAGCGAATGAATGCTCAACTAGGCTATCCATTAATTCTTGCCAATCAATTCCCATTCCAGTCCAGTGCGCATAGAGGTCATCTAAACCATAATTATATAAAGTTTCCGCGACGTCCTCCTTCTCAAAATCGGTATAACCTAGTGCTAGAATTAATTGTTGATAGCCGGTGCGACCTAATACCTTTTGTGCAAAAGCATGAAAAGTTGTGGTTGCTGGTGTTTTCTTATAAGCAGCCCTGAGTTTCCCGACTTGTTTTTTTATCCAATCTGGTGTGGATAGTTTACTAGTTGCGGGAGGGACTTCTACTTTTTGGGCTATCCTGCCAATTCTGCCAATTTTGTGTTTTTTGGCTGCATTCGATAACAGTGAATTATATACAGCAGGAGAATAATTATGTGTAACTGGGAATTCTTGCCATTTGATACCTAGCTCTTCTAGGAGCCCGCTGAGTGCGTGGTCCTTTTCTAACCTGCCAATACCGGCACCCGGTTCAACTTTGACTCCATGGAAATCGACTAATCCCATCCTACCACCCACACGGCACCCGGCTTCTAATATCAAAATCCGGGCACTGGGTTCGGCATGTTGTCTAAGTCTATATGCTGTGTATAACCCAGATATCCCTGCACCTATGATTATATAGTCCCAAACTTCATCGGATTTATCACCTGTTTTTTTAGGCATAATAGTCAGTCTGTTTATCTGTTATTATTTTTATTCGACTAGCAAATTTATTAATTTATTAATATGGTATGTTTTTCTGCATTTAATGACCTAGATTCGCGCAAATGGCTCAAAAATTAAAAACACAAAAAATTGTTTCTTTATTTGCTTAGAATCTAGGTCAAATAAATATAAATTCAAGATGACAAACTTAATTCAAATCCCAAATGAAATAGATAGTGATAACACAAAAGCTCCAGGATATGAAACAGAACAAGAGACATTACTAACAACAATTAATGTGGATGACTCACCTATTGACAAAAAATAAAAAAAATCAAACCACAGCAGAATCAACATACAACATTTTCGGCAAAGTTTGTGCTTCAGCAACCATTGCAGCATTTGTAGTTTTTACATTGTCTGAAATTATTATTGGTGCTATGAATTGGAACAGTTGTGAAATAGTTTCAAGAAACATTATTAATAGCGGTATCCTCTAAAAGCCTATTGCGTTTATAAACGCAACGGCTTTTGATTGAGGAACTCACCTTACTACGGCAGATTTTGGGTTATCCCCAAAATCTTAGCCGGTTTAGTAAGGATAATTAATTTAATCCTTTTGTGTGCTGCAACTGCGAAAACATGTAACGGTGCCGAATTAGCAATAGCTTGCAAACTATGGTTTCTAATCGCAGAACCCATTATATTATTTGGAAATTATCATAAGGAAAAAGAGCACTGCAACCCTGACTATTTGTCATATGCTTTCTGGCATTTTGTGGTGTATTATTCTGGTATTGGCTTGGTAATTCTGGTAAGTTTTGTCGCACCGTGTTTCTCTTATAACCAGAACACTCAAAACACAAATACTTCCGGTAGTATAACTCCACCCATAAAAAATATGGGCATAGAAATGAACCCGGTAGTAGTTATGATTAACAAAGAATAGCTAGGTTGCCTTTTTCAGCCGGCGTTTGGCTTTGTTAATTTCTCCACTGCATGGGATACACAAGAACTGAGGGACACACAGTTCTCCGCAACAATGGCACTTAAATGGTTTTTTAGAATGTGGCCGGTGGACAACGAATAGTGTCTTATTGACCCAATGTGTATTACAGAATTTAGGATGTTTGAAACCATAATATTCAAGCATTTCGTCATCTATTTGGACCCACCGAGTTTCGCAAATGTCATCCTTGTCATTTTCCATTTCTTTTTGCCGCCGTTGAATTATTTGCCGCAATTTTGCCAAATCTTGCTCAATCTCGATGTCCAATGCTGATTTGGCGATAGTAATATTAATATTTGTATTTTCAGCACTCATCACGGATTGTTGTTCCATATCAGTGTTGGATATTTAATCTATGTGGTGAACTATTAGTTAGTATAATTAAGAATAATCAAGAATAATTTATTAGTATCAATTTTTGCAAAAAGAAAAATTGTTTTACAGGTTTTATGCGGTTATCTATCTTAAAATAATACCAAACAGAATAACAACAAAGCACAACAATTACTTCTAATTCATTCAATATTAAAACTATTAGAAATGCAAAAAGATCAGACCGCGACTATTGATATTGAGAATGAATACAGCCAACTTTCACTTTTCTTGAAAGAAAACGACGTAGGTGTCCTAGAAGAACAAAATCCCGATATTTACCGGACAATTGAACTTATCTTTGAGAAAAACAACCCAACCACCGCATTTTATATTATTAATCTTGGTAGCATTATCCGCCAACTCCAATATTGGCGCGAACTATTCCCTTATATTGAACCCCGATATGCTGTTAAGTGCAATCCTAACCGGGTAATTTGTCAACTACTCGGACTTCTAGGTGTTGGTTTTGATGTTGCCAGTCGTGGTGAGATTGACTTGGTAAAAGAATATGTCAGTGGAGATATGACTAAAATCATTTATGCCAACCCTTATAAGGAACCCAGTAGCATCCAATATGCACGCCAAATGGATGTTGATATTGCCACGTTTGATAGTGCCAGTGAACTACTTAAAATCAAACTATATCACCCGGGATGCAAGCTCCTAATGCGCCTTAAAGTGGATGACAGCGGGAGTGTATGTAAATTCAGCGAAAAATTCGGGGTTGATATGGATGAAGTGCCTAGTCTACTAAATCATGCCCGGACTCTAGAACTTAATCTAGTTGGTGTCTGTTTTCATGTTGGTAGCGGATGCACTAGCCCCAAACAATATTATTCGGCTATTGAAATGGCCCGTAAAGTCTTCAACATGGCATCTGAGATGGGATTCACAATGAATATGATAGATATCGGCGGTGGTTTTTCGGGGCAACAAACCCCGGCTAGCCGTGAACTTATGAGTGGTATTCGTGACAATGTTTATGCGGCTTTAAGTGACCATTTTTACAGGGATTTTCATATTCCTGGGTTTGAACCACCTAGCAATTCAAACAGCCTACGTGGTGATGAAGTCAGTGATGATGAACTTCCACGGCTAGAACTTATCGCCGAACCTGGACGATTCTTTGTAGAAGCCAGCCATATTCTATTGGTTAACCTAATTGGTAAAAAGGTTAAATATGTTAAACCAGGTGCTCGGGTAGGATGTGACTCATCAGTAGCACCTCATGTAGTTGTTAATAAGACAGCCAATGCAGATGAAGATGACGCGAATCCTGCACCTCATAAACGCGCCCGGCTTTGCTCCGTTGCCGGTGAACAACGTGAAAAAATCTTCTATTATTACCTTAATGATGGTGTATATGGTTCGTTTAATTGTATTTATTTCGACCATGCTAAAGTAGAAGTCTTACCATATAATGAACGGGATGGTGCTAGGTATCGGTCCATTATTTTCGGGCCAACTTGTGACAGTATGGATAAGATTCAAACTGACATTGAATTACCCGAACTGGAAATAGGCGAATGGTGTTTTGTCCGCAATTTCGGGGCTTATACAACCGCTGCCGCCAGTGATTTTAATGGGTTTACTAAGAAAAAAGCATTTTATATACTTAACTAATAATTAATTAATAATTAACACTTAATAATTTTTTTTTGTTTTTGTTTTTATTTCTTATTTTGTGTTTTTGTTATTAAAACCAAAAAAAATGAATATTTCCATTTGTATTTGTATTTATTTTTTAAAAATATAGTGATTATTAATCATATTTGTTAGTGTATCAAAGTTTTCAATTGTATATTTGGAAAGTTGCATGACTCGGAATGCACACCAGAAATCTAGGAAATTAGAAATGAATTTATTTTCAGCCATTGCATTAAATTCATTAATATTTTCGTTGATTAGATTATTAATTTCATGTGATGATTGATTAATAGATTTATAAATAATATTTATAAGGTGTGAATCAGTATGATACATCAGCATGGATTTAATATTACGTGTAATTACATATTTATGAATCCCAAAATCATTAATGGCTTGCTCAGTAATTGGAATATGTAGCAGATTAGTAATATCATCATCTATATCTACAAATGCATCATCATAATCAGAATATTCATATTCTTTACTATCAGGATTATTGATTGGTTTCATATCTACACCTAAATCTTCACAACAAACATTATTGTCATTTTCTACATTAAAAGGTGCTGCAGAACAGGTGCTAGTAAACATATATGTTACAATGAACAGTAAAATAATTGTTTGGAATTGCATGATTTATATAGTCTGTATTAGTAAATTTATTTAGATGTAGAAGGAGAAAGTATATTATATGTGAATTTTCATAATTAGCTAAAACGTTTTTTTATAGTCTGTATAATTATGTTTTTATAAAATAGCAAAAATACAAATCTTAACATAAGTAAATCAAACATCACGACCAAAAAAAATTATCCTATATGGCTGAAATTATTTTAGGTAAATTGGAAGTTGATGGCAACAATAAATTAGGTTTCATACCAACACAAAATAGTGATGGATATGATGGTAACACAGAACTAATATACAATGACATATATAATAATGATACCACACTAGCAAAATTTATGAAACATATAAAGCACGGGTCATTAATGGAAATAGGTTGTGGTTCATATGCACGTGTATATAAAATAGAATATACCCGGTGTGTTGAATCGGCTGAAAATTGCAGATTTTGTATAAAAATTCCACCAGAAACAGATAAAATTTGCGTAAAACAATTCTATATGTCAAACTTATATGATAATGATGATTATAAATGCGAAATTAAATATCAACAGCAAATTTATAGTAACTATCCCAATATAATAGTTAAAATATTTGATCATTGGCTGCATGAAAATCACAATCAAATACCGGAATTATTACCACATTCACTATCACAACCGCCTGGCTCGGCAGGTAAAGAGACAATTTACCGAACAGGATTTATAATTACTGAATTAATGCCAGAATTAGACTTGCATGCCTATCTAAAAACAGTTTCTAATCCAATAGAGAATCCTAAACCATATATTAATATGCTAGGTGCGCTATTTATATTAACCAATATGGTTTATATATTACATTATGAATTTAAAGTGGCACATGGAGACATACGGGATCGTAATATTTTTTTGAGATATAAGGAACCCGGTTGGAAACAAACATGCACTGGAGGATTTCTTAAAGATGCTGTAGTGTTAATAGATACTGGAGGCTGGGAAATTAAATTGGGTGATTTTGGCCTAGCTGATACTATTACAGAAGGCGAGGGTTCATTTATCATTAGAGATTATGAATTTATTGATAATATATATTGTCTCCGCGCAAAATGGCGGCATACTTGCACAGGAACTGAATTTAATAATATTATATCATTAATTAAACATGAAATACTTCAAGATATTTATGAACGTATAAATAAATATCGCCGGGAAGGTCAAAGTATAATTGATGCTAGGCATACATTTTGGTTCAATAAACATCGTATATCACAAAATAGTATTTTTATATACGAATTACCCAAAAGATTAATGATTAAATTTGCTGAGTTGTTACCTAAAAATCAATTACCATTTACATTTGTTTAAAATCAATAAAATATGAGATTTAAATCGTATTTAAATGGGGCAAAAATAAAAAAACAAACAAAAATTGTAAATTTCATAGTAATAACACTCATGATTAGGTTATGTTTTATAATGACTAATTTTAGATTTGAGTATATTTCAATTGCCGGTGGGCTTTAGTATAGGAAAATCTGCTAATTCTATGTAAATTTTGGAGAGTGATGGACTCATTTTATATAGAACAATTACTAGTAATATAAGAGTTTATTAAAGTCACGATACTATGTATGTGATTGAACTCTGTTTCTGCGTAATTGTAGTTGACATAGCCCTAGATGTTATATTGTTTGCAGCATCTATTTTTTTTTGTTCAAGTTTTAGAGGTTATATATCATAAAAATTGTTTTATATTTAGAACAACTAGTTCGTATCATAATAACAATTGTAATTTGGCTTACTATATTGTGTAAAAATGAGTGATTTGGATACTAAATCAATTATAAGTGTTGAACCAAATATTATAACTAGTATAACAAGTGATATTATTAGTAACTTACAATGTCCAGTTTGCTTACAACTAAGCGACCCACCTTTGATGAGTTGTCAAAATGGGCATTTTACATGCAAACCATGTCTTTTACGTTTATCAGGTGACTCAATGAAACATAAAACTTGCCCACATTGTAGGGAAAGAGGGTTTATAAGGAATTTACCTTATGAAAAACTAGCTAATGAAATTCTAAAAGGAACTGAATTAAAATGCCCATATAATGATTGCAGTTGCGTGTCGGATGGCATAAAACACACTAATAAATGCTGCACAGAAACATATAAATATGGTGAATTATACAAACATCTTAAAGAATGTAAAGGATTACAACAAAAATACAATTGTCCCTGTCCTAGATGTAATGAAAGTAAATTATATACTTTTACAGAACTAGTAGAACATATTATGATTAATATGGGATTTGATACGGATGAAGAACACACTTTCAATTTCTTACCAACTCAAGCAGTTGGAACCCTAGATGCTCTAATTGCAGGTATCCTTATTAAGATTGAACACTCTGATTTCGGCAGGAATCTAAATATTCGACTAAATGCTACTGAAAGTGAATGTAGTTATTCTAATAGCCCGATTATTAACTATTCATTAGATAACGATGCTTATATTGGCGCCAATTCATGTATTATATATCCGCCATATGATTTCTTCAATAATTTCAAAAAGGAAGATACATTAGTTATTAATAATTCTAGTGGAATTAAAAAATCAGCAACTAATTACACCTTCTTAGTTGATACTAATCAAATTTACCTAGTCCGCACAACATGTTCATTAACTTCTGAAATGATATTTTGCGATGGACATTATTTGAATTCTGAATATATGGATGAAGACGACCCACATCGTGTATATGGAATTGTAGCTAATTATAATTATAATAGTGCATATGGACAAGAACCAGAACCTAGCACCGCCCATGGCACCGCCCATGGCACCGCACATGGCACCGCCCATGGCACCGCTTCAAGTCCTGATACTATGGAACCAGTGAATAAAAAATCACGCCGCACATTTGAAAGACTCAAGTATTTTGATAGTAAATATTATGATTTTAATAAATATACTGCTGAAATGGCGGAGGAAGTGTTAAATGGTGTTAAAGTTGAAATTGGGATGAACACCACGAAAACAGATGCATTAGGACAAATTGCATGGCATCTTATTTACTAAATACTTATTAAGTTCCGGAAAGTATGTATATTTTGTATATTTTTTTGTTTTATTACTAAATTTCCTAATATATTAACTAAAATTGTTTTGATTGGGTAGAAATTAATTATAAAATTATTAATTAACAAGCCTTCAAAATAAGTGTATAAAACTTTAAATAATAATACTTTCTCCTTATATAAAATGGATATGGATGTATCTGATACTCAGCAACCTAGACCCACTCTTAAGCGCCCACCACCTCTTAAAATACCAGCTAGGATGCCAATAATTATGGAGATACCAGAAGATATGATTGAGTGGCATGGTATTTTATTACCTGCTGGTGATTGCGAGTCACCAGTTACACCATCACATTGGACCATGCGAATTGAAGAGCCATTAATTAAGTATTATTATAGTTTAGTAGTGGATACACTAACAATAATACGAAACAAACTAAAATTTAACTTTAAATGGATGGATATTCAACCAACAGAATTTCTACCTAGCTTATATCTTGGGTCTTATTATGATCTTAGTAAACTTAAGCATGCCGCACGTGTAAGTGTTTTGGAAGACTTTTCATTGATTCATTTACTTGAAGGGGATGATAAGAATATTCCTATTAACAAATTAGAAATTATTGCAAAAGATGATGGAGATACCAATATAATGGAACATTTTAACAAAATACGCGATTTTCTGGACAAGCAATCTGAAGATGAAATTAAACTTATTCATTGTGTTGCTGGGATGAATCGTAGCGCAACATTAGCGGTTGCATATTATATGCATAAGACCCAATGCTCACTTTTATATGCTTTACAACATATGGTTACCCTTCGACCAATTATTCTTCGAAATGAGAATTTTCTAAAACAGTTAATAGTTTGGGCTTATGACAATTGTTATACCATAGTTGACGAGGATTCCAAGTAGTCATCAGTTATCATAATCAGTCATCATAATCATATGTATTACCTATAAATAATGGATTATATGCTTTATTATCTGGGAACATAAGAGAATCTTCACAATTTTTTATTTCATTATTACAATTAGCTGTTTTATGACCACCATATCCACATCTTAAACATTTTGGCGGTGTTCCTCCAAACCATGACTGCCAAATAGAATTAGTAGTAGTAGCCACCTTAAGTAATGCATGTGACATATAATCTTTAGCACTTGACAATTGATCATATCCTAGCGGTTGTGGGTTTTTTATAGTATTAAGTGATTTATCGGTATCCTCTGTTGTTAGTAACACGTCATCCTGACCTTTAATAACTACTTCATAATCCTTGAATTCAGTTAATATTGGGCAATTAAGTTTGGTATGACCTATAGCACTACAAATTGAGCATTTACCTTTTGCACCTGAAATCATGGCTCTGATAGTAAATAATTCTTCAGATGAAAGAATAATAGAATTAAATGAACCACCCCTTACATTTTCAATACCATGTTTATCCATGTATTTTAAAGTAATCTTGTCTTCATCCCATGTATCAAGTGAATGCATTACTTCTATCACAGCAACTGGTTTATATTGTAAAAGCCATCTTAGGTTATGTTCATTTGCTAATTTAATCACATCTGATATGCTAATTGATGGTGTGTTAGTTTTTCCTATAAAAAATTTGCCACATTCTTGTCGAATAATGTAAATATATATGGAATTTTCATAAAGTGAATAATATAACACATTAGATAACTCCATTTTGGCTGAGTGGTTTCAAAAATAGAATCAAGAGATAAACCTTGAGTTCCCTGTTTTAAAAAATAAAAAGAAATAAAAGTTTTAAATTATTATGATTTCTTAGTTTTTATTTTTAGTAATGATACTGTGTAATTATTAATTTTAATCATAAAAAATAATACACGCCAATAATAAATACTCTATGTCATCCTTCAAAAAAAGCATATCATCTTTAACTAATAGTGTTAAATCATCTAAACTTGGTAGTGATGTTAGTAATTCATTAGCTGGTTTTTTTAAAGTTGCAGCAGTAATAATTATTGTTATTTTAATCGGTAGTTTTTTACTCAGACTTTTTTCAAGTAGCTCTAAACAAGTTGCTGCTAAACCTAATGCAACTACGACTAAGCCTGCTGGTTTAAGATATGGTAGTCAGCCTGTTAGATATGCCAATGGCACTTTAGGATATCCAGGTCAAATGACACCACCTCCTGAAGCATGGTGGTTACCTTCCCGCTCATCTTGGTGGTATTGGGATTGGTTATATGACCCATATTACGATTATTATTGGCGCACTTGGTATCCAGAATATCATCATCACCACCATCATTATCCTCATCCAACTAGTGCTCCTACCGCTGCACCTACAACTGCACCAACAGAGGCACCTACCGCTGCGCCAACAGAGGCACCTACCGCTGCGCCAACAGAGGCACCTACCGCTGCACCAACACTATTTCCTGAACCTACACTTGCGGGATTAAATATATTACCAACTGAAGCAACAGCACCATCAGCATTGGAACCC
>JACCEB011929800.1_pt1 | contig 62855 bp, 52 predicted proteins | sample 7454761 | NCBI WGS metagenome assembly JACCEB01 (sample SAMN15323454, study PRJNA562643) | freshwater metagenome | isolation source: river surface water | place: USA:Blue River Watershed | collected 2017-08-18
ATAAAATATTAATATAAAATAGCGTGTAAAATAGCGTGTAAAATAGCGTGTAATAAAAAATATTCAAAAAAATTTTAGTTTCATAAACAAAAATAAAAACATAAGTTAAAAGTTGGCACAAATATTTCAATATTTTTTATTACACGCTATTTTACACGCTATTTTACACGCTATTTTACACGCTATTTTATATTAATATTTTATATTAATATTTTATTGACATAAAATACATTATATATTATATTATTTATTATATTATTAATTATTATTGTATAAAATATAATATTGTAGAATAAATTGTATTGAATTATTATATGTATAATAATTTAATTAACAAAGATACTTTATATAAAATACTCTTATTTAAGGTTACTTTATTTAAGTAACTTGAAGATATCAACTTATACATATTACTTTATAAAAAGTACTCTTATTTAAGGATACTTTATTTAAGTAACTTGAAGATGCCATCTATGCATATTACTTTATAAAAAGTATTCTTATTTAAGGTTACTTTATTTAAGTAACTTGAAGATACCAACTTATACATGTTACTTTATAAAAAGTATTCTTATTTAAGGTTACTTAAATAAAGTAACTTATAGATTAAATATAAATAAAATTATAATAAAATAACTTAATTCAAGTTATTTTATTAAAGTAATTTTATAATTGTGTTATATTTATATAATATATATTATATTATATATTATTTTTCTATAAACCATATTTTATTATTTTTACCAATTATTTGATTAAAACGTAAAAATATTTCAATCTCTTGACAAATATATTCAATTTTCTTTTTTGAATCACTTTTAGGTAATCCTATTAAATCTCTCAATTCCATTAACTTACTTGATTGATATGTTGAACATGTTCTACCTGTAATAATTGATCTAATTGACTTTTTCTTTTCCTTTGTTAATACACTATTTTCAACTGATTTATCAATAATTTTAAATTTCTTATCTTTTGGTGTATATTCTATAGTACCATATATAATATTGAAATTTATATCTTTAGATAATTGAATATTTTGTTTTTTAGTAATATTTCTATATGCTTTAATTTTCAATACAATATCTTTAGTACATTCAACAAATTTAATATCTTTTTTTATTTGTTTTATATCTTTTGTTTTTTCAACACTTTGTAATATATAATATTGATTATCTATTATAAATCCAACATATATTTCATTATTTATTTTAGTTTTTTCAAATTGAATATCTGAATAATAATTTATTAATTTATCTCTTTTATTCAAGTATGTTATTATGTCTTTTATATATATATTTTCATCCGGATCATTTATATATTTAGTCATTAATATTTTTATAAATTCTATTAATTTTTTATTATTCATATATTCAAGTAAATGACCTATAATTGATTGTATAAATGCCTTTTTATTACTACTTCCAAAATATAAATATTTTTTATATAATATATTTATTGTTTCAATTGTATTATTAAAAAATATATTATTATTCATATCATCCTCCGTTTTATTGTTATTATTAACATTGTTTTTAGTATAATTATATTCAATATTATCTAAATTAACATATTCTGGTTTAATATTTGATGGATTTGTTCGATACATTAATGGTAATTCAGTTCTATCTAAATCTAATGGTTGAAATATATAATAATCACCTTTATAAATAATATATCCTTTTCTACCAAATTTATCATATATTATTTCATTTTTATTATTCACTAAATCTTGTAAAGCAATATATATAAATAACTTATTTACATCTTTAAATTTTGATAATATATTATCTTCTATTAATTTCATATAATATACCAAATTATCTTTAAACATTAATTTTATATGTTTTTTTATATTCAATATATCATTTTGTGCAAAATATATATTATAAGTATCTGTATTAACTGGATATTTTATTCGTGGATTTGGCTCCCAATTACATTTATATTCACATTTACCTTCATAATCACATAATGGACTATATGGTTTATCTGCTATATTTACATATATAACATCTCCACTTGATGTTATTTGTTTCTCTTTTTTATTACTATTTATCACATTTATATCTTTCATATATACACAATCTACTGCTGATTCCTTCATTATTCTGCTTATTTTTTTTATTATTAAATCCTTATTTTCTGCTATACGATAATTTTTTAAATCTATTGATTCACGATTACTATATTTATTTTTTGTAGGTAATATTGATGCATATTGAAATATTTCTACATTTTTCTCTTCTGGTAATAATAAATCATGTGAATGAAAACGAATTGCTCTACCAATAATTTGTTCATGACGCGATAAATTATACCATGGCTCTAATATATGTACTTGTCTTAATCTTTTAAAATCAAGACCTTCACTAACTGCTCTTGTTCCTATAAATATTTTCACTTCTTCTCCATATTTATTTTTCGGGTTAATGAATTTATTTAATGCTTCATTCTTTTTAATTTTAATTATATCTTTTGACTCTACAAAATATAACATATATTTCGCTCTTTTAAATATATGATAATTTTTACATTTTTCATCATTATGATCTATATGTTTAGCCTCATTTCCACATAAATAACATACCTGTTTTCTTTTTCCACCTCCTCTTAATTTATTTGCATGATAATCTAATAATTGATCTTCTCCTTCTATACATTCTCTATCAAATCCATTCTGTTCTAATATCAATGCTAATGGTAATACTCCTTGTTCTATAAAATTTGAAAATATAAATATTAATCCTTTCGATTTTCTAATTGTTTCTAATATACTTGCAAATTTTGTCGAATATTTATATAAATGTTTTTCATCTGCAAAAGGTGCTTCTATAGCAGTGTCTTTATTAAATATTGCATGTGATTGATATTTATATTGTATCTTTTTTTTACTACCTACCATTGATATAGTTTTATAATAACCTCCCATACCATTATCAACATCAGTATCAATAGCATATTTTGAAAATGAACCATATTCATCTTTACTATTATTATTATGATCTATTGGAAAAGTTATATTTGATATATTTATCAAGTCATGTAATACTCTAGTTTCTTTATTATCCTTTTTATGTTTTTTATTTTTTGCATTATTATTTTCAGTTTTTTCTTCATCTTCATTATTTTCTTCATTATTTTCATTTTTAATTGCTTTTTTAAGTTCTCCATTTGATATTTTTTTATTTAAATAATATGTATATGTATTTTCTTGAATTCCTTTCATTTCACATAATATTAATTTTGTATATTTTAATGTCTTTTTATCACTTATTTTATTACCATCAATATAATAATTATAATGTGGTACAGTTGAATTTTTTGGATATATTCTAAATGGAAAATCATACGGTTTTTCTGATCTCATAAATGATACATATCCTGTAAATATTTTTCGTAATAAATCTTCTGCTTCTGGTTTTAATGTTCCATCTATATAATTAAATATATCATTTTTATTTATTATTGGTCTTCCATCATTTTCTAATAATAAATTTATATAAAATATTATTTCATCTGGTCTATCAAACATTGGTGTTGCACTCATTAATACTAATTTAATATTTTTACCATATTTAATTATATTTTGTAATAATGGTTGAATACTCTTACTAAGTTCTTTATTTTTATCAGTTTTTATATTTTGAATCTCATCTATTATAATAACTCTATCATTAAATTCATTTGCTATAAATGCTTTTATTTTATCTGTCATATCTTCTTCTTCACCTTTCCATCCATTCGTTCTATTTATTATATAATGTGCAAATTCACCATAACCAAAAAATTGATAATAGTTTTTTATTAATCTACTTACTTCTTTTTCTTTTTGTGCTAATGTTAAATATTTACTATCCTCTCCTAATTCATATTCTCTACCTGTACATTGTTTAATGTCTTCTGGATTACTTTTATATTTCTCCTTTTCAAAATCAAACAACTCTTTCTGAAAATTCTTTTTTAAATATGTTAGTACCAATATTTTTTTATTCATACATTTTAATGTCCTTTTAAATCCTTCTGCTATTGATATTGCTGTACATGTATTATGTGTTACTGTACAATCACCCAATAAAAATCTACAATTACCATCCAAAGTAAATCCATAATAATTATCTTTTTTAAGATATTTAACTTTAATATTATATTCTAATGACTTTTTATTTATCAAGTTATAGTCTTCTATTTTAATTTTATTATTATCATTTTTTACAGGTATATTTTGAATACCATTTCCATAAATTAATAAATGTGATTTATTATTTATAATATTTAAACCAAGACTTTTAACTAGATATTTTATATTTTTTATTAATTTTTTATTATTATTATTATAAAATAACTCATAATAAATAGGTATATTTATATTATCATATTCAATTATTAATTTACCATATTTATCAACTATACCTGCTAATAAATTATTACGAACAGTTGAACTATTTATTATATAATCACTCGATATATTTGATAAATTTATATCTATTCTATTACCTATTATATATGGATCCATTTCTGTTTCTTTATATGGTAATTCTATTGGAACACGATATCCTTTTAATATTTTTTTTAAATTATTTGGTAATAATAAATAATCTTTAATTGATATTTCCAATATATTACTATTTGATGACTTATTATTTAAAATATAATTATAATAATCATTTGATTCATTTATATAATTTATATTACTTTTATAAAAAGTTTTTGCATGAAAATCATTGTTTTCAATCCATTTTACTTCTATCTTATTTTTTTTATTCAAATATAATGGATAATTATTTGCTTTTAAACATAATATATGTTCTGAATTAACTGTGTAATTATCATTATTATGTTGAACTATAGTATACATTTTATCAATGCCTTTAGCAAGTGATAAAACAGTACGAGGTGTTGAGTCATCACCCATTAAAATATCACCTTCTTTTATTTTTTCAACATTTTTAATTTCACCATTATATAATAATATTGGAGTACCTTTTAATAAACATTTACCACTACCAACACCATGATATACTAATACACCATTATAAGGAGTATCAGGTGATATGTAATTTCTTAAAAATGTTTGAATTTCAGATAATTTAAAATCACCTGCTCTTGATATATTTTGTTTATCCCTTATTGTAACATCCCTGAATTCTTTTTTTAAATATAATTTTTCATTAAAATTATCATCAGTTATTTCAGGATAAAACATAAATGACGATTTATTATTATTCATACTTTTAATACTACTATTAAAATAGATAAAAATATAATTTGATTTAAATTATATTTTATTTAATAATAGGCTTAAAGTGTTTTTATTATATTATATTAGATAGAAAATGGATTTATCCATAGATAAAAAAGATATATTTTGTATAAATTGCGGTAAAAATGGTCATATTTCCAAAAAATGTTTATGTCCTATCATCAGTATCGGTATTATATGTTTAAGATTCAATAATTATAACATTGATTTAAATAATATAATACATATATCCAAAAAATTACAAAATAATTGCAATTTCACATTAGATGAAACAATCAAACTACAACAATTAAAATTATTACTTAACTCAAATTTTAATATTGATAATGAAGTTCAATATTTATTGGTACGTAGAAGAAATAGTTTAAATTATGTTGAATTTATAAGAGGTAAATATGATATAAATAATTTGGATTATTTGATAAAAAACTTTAATTTAATAACAATACCTGAAAAACAGTATATATTAAATAATGATTTTTCAGTTATTTGGAATGATTTATGGGGTACAAATAGTAATAATGATAGTCATGAATATAAAGAATCAAAAGAAAAATTTGATTTATTAAAAAAAGGATATTTAATTAAAAAAAATGATATTAATTTTGAAATATCATTAGATAAATTAATTAATGATGTAACATATCAATATAACGAACCTGAATGGGGATTTCCTAAAGGTAGAAGAAATTCTAAAGAAAAAAATATTGAATGTGCTAAAAGAGAATTTGAAGAAGAAACTAATATAAATGAAAATGAAGTAAATATTGTTAATATGACACCTTTTGAAGAAACTTATATTGCATCTAATGGATTAAAATATAGACATATATATTACATATCACAAGTTAAAGATAATAAAAATATTAATTTAAATATTAATTCTACTGATCAACATTTTGAAATTGGTAATATAGATTGGTTTAATTATCATGATGGTTTAGCAATAATTAGAGAATATAATATTGAAAAAAAAAATATTTTATTAACATTACATTATAATATTAAATATTTATTAGATAATTTAAAACAAATACTTAATAATGTTTTAGATTAAATAAAATACTTAACGATGTTTATTTATTGCATAATACAAATTAATTGCTAATAATATAAATATAATAATAAATAGATAATTTATTACATCTTTATTTCTATTTTTATTTTTAAAATGTTCTTTTGAATGTATAAAATTCTCTATTGTATTTTCATCACCTTCTAATATTATTTTTTTATTATATACTGCTTCATATTTTTTTAATACTTCATCATAAGACCATATCTTTTTACCAGTTTCACCATTTACAGTATTATGCATATCTATTAACCAATATACTAAATTTTTTCTATTAGTTAATGCATTATCAATTGGTAATTCATCTAAATGTCTAAGATAGTTTTTTTTGCAAACTGAACAAGGTATAACATTTTTCAAACTTGTAAAAAAGTTTTTATAATTTTCAATATCATCTTTAGATGGATTTAAAGGATAATTGAAAGTAATTGTATGTAAAGAAAACCATAAATGAGATCCCCAAATATTTTGATTCATATATGTTATTATATAAGAAAATATTAAATTACTAATTATTTTTTAAAATCCAAAATACCAAAATAATTATCTATGTAAATATTATAAAATGGACTTGAAAAAAATGTGGATGTCATCTTTATCATTTTTAGAACATAATTTACTTTATTCAATTATTTTATTCATCATTGTATTATATACTTTAGGTATTTTTAGAGGTATTAATATGTTTATTGGTAGTTTATACAATATGTTTATTGTAAGATTACTTGTTATTATATTAATTATTTGGGTAACTCCTAAAGATCCTACTTTAGGTATTTTATTAGCATTATCTTATGCAGTATCTTTATATCATATGGATTCTAATGAAAATTTTGTTGCCAAAACTACTCAACATCAACCTCTTCATAATCAATTAAATAAATTATCTAATCAACAACAACCTAAACAAAAACCTATTCAATATCAACCTATTCAACAACAAATAAAACATGAACAACAAAAACAACAACACTCTACAAATAAAGTAAAAGAACATTTCTTCCCATTTACTGATGATAATCAACAAACTCAAAATAATAATATTATAATGAATTCAAATAATTCATGTATGGATATGTATGTACCTGAACATGAAGCCATCAGTAATGTATGTGATTCAGTATCAACTTTTCAAGGACAACTTAATACACAAGGTTTAAATAGTCCATTAGGATTTGATTCTAATGTTTCTGGTAGTCCTATATAAATTTATTTAATTTAGTTTTAGCATCATTAACTGTTATTTTATGTTTTATTATTCTATTTTGAAAACTAGATATATTTTTAGAGTTTCTATTTATTTCATTATTTGTCTCATTTTGAACATTATAATTATTATTACCTGTTTTATAATAATTATTATTTACTTTATGATTATTATTATGATTACTACTATTTACTCTATGATTATTATTACTTACTTTATTTTTATTACTCAATAAATTATTATAAAAGTCATTTGTTTTATTTACTGAATTATTAAATGATATTTTACGTAAATTATTATTATTTTGATATTCATTTGTAACAATATTATTATGGCGTTGATTTTGATTAGGATTTGTAATGAGATTATTATGTTGTTGATTTTGAATTTGATTAATATTTGTAACATTATTTTTACCAATATTATTTTGTTTTTCATTTTGTGCTTTTTCTGATTCCAATATATTTAATATTGATATGTTATTACTTGATGTTTTATTCTTTTTTGATATTTTTTGATGTACATTTTGTGTAATATCATTTAAAGTTTTTAAGAAATTTGCACTACCTTCAATTGTTGAACGTAGTTTTTCTAAATATACTTTTTTATTTTCATTATTTAAATCCATTGATTTAGTCAATATTTTTACAATTCCATATACTTTTGTTATAATTCCTTTCAATTTATTGATTTCAGTTTTACTCATATTTTGTAATTCTTTTTTTTCTAAATTATAGTTTTTGATTTGTCTATTTAGTGTCATTATTTGTTGTTCTAATTTGGTAATTACCATATTAAATGTTTTTTTTGAATTTTCCAAATTATGAGTTGTTTTACCAACTATCTTTTGATTTATTTCTGTTTCAATATTATTTAATTTTGATATTAAACCATTTGTATTAAAATTTGTATTTCCAATACCCATCATAAAAGTATTTGCATTACTATTAGCATTTGGATTAGTATTATTCATTTATATTATTATATCATATTTTTTATTTATAATAATGTATGTTTTATTTATCTTTTTATTTAGTTTATTTACTTTTATTTAATTATTTAGTTTATTTAGTTTATTTCATTTATTACTTTTATATAGTTTATTTGATTTATTTACTAAATTTCATTTATTTAACATGAATTATTTGTAGTTGTAGTTGATAGATTTGATTTTTCTGTTGATAACATTCCAGGAATTAAACAGTATTTTTGTGGTTTTTGTAATGCTAATAATGGATCCTGTTTTTCTATCTTTGGTACTGCTAAATCGATTAATCTTAAACTTTCATCTTTTAAAACTGGATTTAAATTATTTTTTGTTTTAAAATAATTTACCCATTTATTTAAATTATCATCTGGTAAAAATATATACATTAAAGTACCTTGAATTCCATATTGTGCGCAATCTTGAAAGGATGGATTATACATACCTGCTTTTGGTTGATTATTATTTTTATCATTTTCATTTGGTAATGTATAGTAAAATGACATATTTGTTTTACTTTTATTTATCAATGTTGTTTTATCATTATCTTGTGATAAACCTATTTTATCAAATGTTATATATGAACTCTTGTATAATTCTAAATTAAAATTATGACTTAAATCATTACTTGATCCACTAATTATTTCATCTAATATTGTTTTTGTAGGATATTTATCTGTTATTATTATTATTTTATTAAGTGCCTCTTTCATTGTTGCATTTGATATTGGAAACATATTATTTCTACCACAATAACCATATTTTTTATCTATTAAATATTTTGAAAAGTTTTTAATAATAATATTATATATTTTTATACATAATCCTGTATTTGATATGTCAAAATTAAGTTTTAAATATAAAAATAATGGATATGAATTTTTATTTGGATTTTCTGTTATCCAAGCCCATTTATTAATAGTTGCAAAACAATCTTCTAATTTTAATGGTTTTGCACCATCTTTCATATTTTCACATCTTACAATTGGATTTGCATCAGTATTATATAAATTATTACTGTCTGAAAATATATCTAAATGAATAATTCTTGTTTTAAATGTACTTAATGATATTTTCAATGCATTTAAACTAGGTGTTCCATTTAAAGGTGTATCCACTAAATATGAATAATATGAACCAGGATAATAAAAATCTACTAATTTTAAATTTTGATAAGAGTTTGTATTTTTATTTAAAAATGATATCGGTATATTTTCAATTGTTTTTAAATAAAACTCACCATATGTTTTCTGTATATCAGTTATTTGATTAGTTGATGTATTTGATGTATTTAATGTATTTGTATTATCCGCATTTTCAAATTTATCAATGCTTTTTATAACATTATTTTTAAAACAATTCACAGTTAATTCTGAAAAGTCATTACTCATTAAACTTTGATATATTTTTTTAAAATTAAATGCAGTGAAAAATATATTTTGTATTGTTAATAAAAATAATATTTCTATTGATAATACAAATTCAACATTATAAACATTATCTAAATTATATATAAATAATCCAAAAAATAATATATAAAATAATGTATTTAATGTTGTATATATATATTGTGTTATTACTGATTGTGATACTTTTATAAATACTTTATAGAAAACTAATATATTAAAATATAATATTATTCCAATTAATGCAACAGGAATTGATGTATATAATAACTTTGATATATTATTTAATTTACTAGTTAAACTTATATAAAATATCCTACTAATTAATCCCAATAATATCATATCAAAAAATATTAATAAACCATAAGATATATTACTATTTAATGATATTTCTATATTAGTTTGATCTATATTTGACATTATTTTAGGTATTGTAATCATATAATATAATAAAAAATATATGAAAAAATATACAATATAAATAATGATTTTATAATTGTCTATACTTTTTATAACATTTAATAATTTATTTGACATTCTATAATATATATATATATTAATTTTTATAAATAATATATATCAACTACACTATACAAATTATTTTTATTATAATTATTTTTATTATAAAGTAATTATATATAAAATATATAAAATATAGTATGACAACAAATATTATTACTATTTTAACATTTAATACAGAAGTATTATTAAATTTATATAATTATAGAAATATTTCATGTGATAATTTCGATTTATTAGTATTGGATAATGATAAATTTAATGCATTTAATTCATTGTTTAATGATATTGATATAGCATGTTTTCAAGAAATGCCTATAGATAATATTGGTAATGTACTTTTAGGAAAAAACATTGAGTTAAAATTAAATAATTTAAAATTACTGTCATATGCTAAATCGCATAAATTGACATGGAATATATGTAAATATTTATATGGTGATGATTCTTATATATCAAATGTTATATATTTAAATAAAAATTTAACAAATACATGTAATATTAGTATGTATTTGATATCAGAACATATAATAACAGAACAAAGATGTCATTCTATTGCTATATATAAAAATTTAAAGATTGCTTCTATACATTTATCGGGTGGAAGATTTGAAGATAAAATTGTAATAATTGATTTAATAAATAATACAAATAAACAATTATATAATGTAAAATTACAACAAATAATTCAATTAGTCTTGATACATAATCCTGATGTTATTTGTGGTGATTTTAATTCAAGATTATTTATAGATGATGAATATCTAAATTATTTATTGATTGATATTTTTGGTAAAGATAAATCAATTGAAATAATTATATATAATATATTAGGTATTGAAATATATAATGATATTAAAAATAAATGGAATATATGGATTGGTATGAATTCTATTATAAATTATTTGGAAAATAAAGGATATAAAATGGTTACTACATTAGACATAGATATATCTAAAAAAGATACTACTATATATGGTGGTATTGTTGATTTTATTTTTTATAAAAATAATAAATTAGATATAATACCAGATAGTGTTGAAATAATTAATAATATAGATTCTAATACAAACATAAAATCTATAATGAATAAATTAGAAGATCAAACAAATTATATAAAATATGATGCTGTCTTAAGTGATCATTTACCAATTAAAGTATCTTTTATAATTAAATAATTATTAATTAGTCATCTTTATATATATTTAATTGTTTAGTATTATTTTGATATGACTGAGATTCATTATTTTGAACTTCAGTTATTATTTTAATATTATTAGTATCATCATTTTTATAATAATCTACTACACTAATCTTTTTAGGAGTAACTGGTTTATTGTTATTTTTATATGGAATAAATTGTTTAAATGCTTCAATTTGTTTATTTTTTTCTTCTTTTTTTTGTTCTATTACATCTCTTTTTGTTTTATTTTTACTAATTAATAGTTTTTGTGAATTTTTTATAACTTCATCTTCTGTTAAAACTGTTTTATTTGGATTTAAATCATAATATTCAGGATAATTTGTAAATACTACTTTATTAATATCCTCATCTAAACTATTATCTATAACTTTTTTAACTTTTACTGGTTTTGGATTATTATTTAAATTATAAAATAATTGATTGTAATTTTTCTGTAATAATATTTTAGCATCTTTTGATAAATTATTTTCAATACTTTTTATTATATTATAATACATACCATTTATATTTGCATTAGTTTGTATAATTAAATATTCTGTATTATTTTGATATAATTGTATATTCCAATTTATATTATTTTTAATTATATAAAATGCAATGAATATATAATATTTCTTTCGTGCAATACTATTTAATTTAAAGTTTTCTTTATATAAATTTTCCAATTTATTTAAAAATATTAAATTACTTTTATCTAATTTATTACCAATACACATTATTAATTTCCATAAAATAAATATCCAATGTTCTTCTATAGTATTTGTTGATATAATAATCATATTAGATTTACTTATTTTATTTTGATATTTTTCTAACCATAAATACCAAAATAAACAATTTTGAAATGTTCCATTAGAGTATAATAAGTTGTGTATAATTTCATTTAAAGCCAATTTTACATCATTTGATGTAGTACTATATATATAATCTAAAATCATATCTAAATTTTTTGCAATCATTCTTTTTTTAAGTTCATGTTTTTCAAATGAACTATTTTTAATTGATGGCAGACTTTTTGGTAAAAACATGTTATTTTTTTTAGTAAGTGTTAATATAGCAGTTATTTCTGCAAATAAATTTCTTAATTGTTGATTATTTCTTGTAAATATTTCATGTTTTTTAGGATATCTTTTAATAATACTATTATAATCTTTTTTACGTTTAATAATATAAAAAAATAATTTGGGATTATTGATATGAATATATTTAAGATAAGTATTGTCAATACTATTCCAAATAATATTATTTAATCCAGTTGAATGTAATTCAACACACCATCTAATAGCATCTTCTAATTTATTATTTATTATTGAATTTTGAAATGCATTTATAACATCTTTTCTTTTATATCCAGATATAGTTACTCCTTTAAAATCTTTGCTAATTCTTATATCATGTATAATATAATTAATTGGAATATCCATATTAGTTATATAAATGTTAGAAATAATTTATATTTTTTACACAATACCAAAAAATTATATATATTAAATATATAATGAAACCAAAAAAAGAAAAATATACTTTTGATTATCTTATTGATAAAAGTAATTGTGCTCCATGTCAATTAAAAAAAAAATCAAATAATGAAGATGATAGATTTAAAACATGTTATTCTAAAGAATCATTAATTAAAATTGCTAAAGAATGGAATAGAATAAATAAGGATAAACAAATCATTATAAATAATAAAGATAAAAAAACACTATGGAAACAAATACAAAGTAGATTGAGTTCAGTTTGTGAAGATGATGAATATTGTTGGAAAAAACAGGATTTTATTAAAAGATTAAAAGATTTAGAAATTGATTTATATACTTTTAAACCTAAATATCCAAAAGCATGGATTACTAATAAATATACATGGTTAAATACTTATGATATATTATATGTTATGAAACAATATGAAAAAGCATATGATGATTTTGTATTTATGGGTCCTATCCCTTCAGATTGTCCCACTAAAATTAACTGTGAATTAAGTAATCTTGATTTAATGAAAATGAAAAAGAAAAAAATATATAAAATTGGTATTATTTATAATCTTGATTTGAGTTTCCAATCTGGAACCCACTGGATCGGAGTGTATATTGATAATCTTAACAATGAAATTGATATATATGATAGTCAAGTAGGAATCGGTACTAAATTAATTAGACAATTTATTGAAAAATTAGTTACTAATTATAGAAAACATAACATTGAACCATTGGTAATTTTTAATGATACTGTCCATCAAAAAAATGGGTCAGAATGCGGAATGTATTCAATGAACTTTGTACTCGAAAGACTACATGGAAAAAGTATGTATGAAATTAGTCAAATGAAAATACCTGATGAAAAAATGAATTATTTAAGAACTATATTGTATAATATTGATAATAAAAGTAAATTAACATAATTATACAATAAATATAAAATACAATATTAAATTTAATAGAATAATTCAATAATTTCAACAGTTTTTTCAGTTGAATTATCTATCCAATATTGAATTTGTTGTTTTAATGTTTCAATCCTTTTATTCCAATCCTTTTTATTTGATATTGTCATTATACCTAATTTGCTTAATTTCCAACAAGATTTTATTTTAATTCCATTTTCATCAGTATATCCATCAGGATTAAATCTTATAAAAATAACAGGTCTATGTCCTAAATCTTGTGATATTTCCATTAATCTTTTATTCTCACAACTACATTCATATTTTGTATGTTTATTTTCATCTACTTCAACTATTACTATATGAGTTCCTAAATCCAATAATAAATCAGGTCTCCTTTTTGAACATCCATCTTGAATTTTTTTATCTGTTATCCATGTAAAACCTGAAAAAGTTTCTTTTATTCTATAAACAACTTCATTTTCCTTTGTTTTATAATTTCTAAAAACAGGTTTATCTATATTTTCTGGATTATTTACAAAACATGGTAAACAATATCCTTCATATCTTTTATTTTTATAAGTTTCACACCAAGAAGATTTACATAATTCACGTCCATCACATATTTTACATTTTTCTTTTCTTTTGTTATGAATACATATACTAAATCCTTTGCATTCTTTGCATCGATATTTACTATTTTTATGTATGCATATCTGACTACCATCACATTCTATACATCTAACCCTTAAATTATTATGTTGACAAATAGAGTTACCATGACAATCCTTACATCGTGATCTTACTTTATCGTGTTCACATATAGATGCACCATTGCATTCTTTGCATTGTGATTTTTGTTTATAATGAATACATATTGAAGTACCTTTACAATCTTTACAGCTTGATTTTACTTTACCATGACTACATATTTCACTTCCATTACAGTCTTTACATCTTGATTTTCTCCTACTATGAATACAAAAAGAAGAACCTTCGCATTCTCTGCATCTTGATTTCATTTTATCATGAATACATTTTTTATATTTTTTAGGTACTTTTGCAGGTACATTACAAGGAATACATATATTATTATTATCAGCCATTTTTTATTTCTATAATTATAATATAATGTTATTTCTTTAAGTATATTAATTTTAATAAAATTATTAAAATTATTAAATAAATTAAATTAAATTATTAAAAAATATTAAATTATATTTCATTTTGTTTTTCTTCTTCATTAATTTTTTTAAGTTTTCTTTTTTCATATGCTCTTTTATTGTATTCTTTTATTTTTTCTGGATTTTTCTTTATTTTATGTGTTGCATTATATTCTTTAATTTGTTGTATTATTTTTTCTTTATTATTTTGATAATATATTTTATTGGATTCTTTATTTGTATATTTTTTTAAATGTATTGTTAAATCATTAATTTTATTTTTATATTCCTCAATTTGAATTAATAAATTTTCTTTTTCAATAATGGATAGTTCATATAATCTTTTATAGTCAATGTCTGTCATCGTAAAACTAAATAAAATTAAATATAATTATATATAAACTATATTTAATTTTATTTTATAATGATTTTTTATATAAAATTTTAGAGTATAAATATTGACATATATTTTTATAAAAATATAAATAATCTAATAATATAATAATAAAATGAGTAATGACATTAAGAATAAAATAATTGATAAAATAAATTCATTAAAAAAAGGTGATGATAATGATATTCAATTAAGTAATGAAATTCAAAAAAGTATTAAAGAAATACAATGTTTCTATTGTTTTGACACTAAAAAATTATGGGGATATAGAAGTTCTTATCATGTATTTTGGAGTCGTTTTGCTAATAATCATAATAAATTTTATGTATGTCAATGTAATAAATGTGATAATAATAAATTTTTATATGATATTGATAATAATGAAATAACTATTAATGATTGTTATAAATTATTTTATATTGATGATATAACAGCAGATACTAGAATAAATGAACTTATTAGAATTGCTAAAAAGAATATTGATAATAATATAAATAAGAGTGACTTTATAAAAAAAATCGTAGATGATTTCATTAAAAATGATATAATTAAAAATAATGATACTAAAAATAATTTTGTCATTGAAGAACCTGATTATGAAGTAGAAGCAAATTTTTTTACTCAAAAAATAACAAAAGCAACTATATCAGCAGATATTAAAAAAATATCTCAAATATTAGGTGGAGTTTTACAAGCACATGTAGGAATACCAAATATTGATTTATTAAGTAAAATTGAACTATCAATAAGTTATGAATCAATAAATAATAGAAAAGAACAAGTTTTTTATAAATCAACAGATAATAATGATTATTTTATATTTATTATAATAAAACATATTGTTAAAGATAAAAATGGAAAAATGTTGTCAATTTTTGGTGGTGAAAAACATGATACTAATATAGATTGTTATTATTGGATTTATAAAACAAAAAATCAATTGGCAATTGATATATGTAAAAAGAAAATTAAAGATGCAGTAGAAAATGAAATTAATTTTATGGATAATATTTTGAAATCACATTATGATAATAAACTATAAATAATTTTATTTATAATATAAAACTTTTATAAAAATATGATAATAAAATTATATTTTCATATTTATAATATTACTATAAAATAAATAATTAAAACAAATGTTTAATTTAGATGCTATTGATAAAGATATAGAAATATTAAATATTAGTTTTAAAAATATACATGGAGTATTGGATTTAAAAAGATTTAATAAACTTAAAATATTGATATGTTCTAAAAATAAAATATCAAATATTATTAATATACCATTATCTATTGTAGAGTTATATTGTAATAATAACTTTATAGAGGAACTGTCTAATATACCATTTCCAAATAATTTAAAAATATTAAATTGTTCTAATAATATAATTAGTAAATTAAATATATCATCTACTACTTTAATTGAATTATATTGCAATAATAATAATATTTCAAACTATTTAATTTCACTGAATACCCCTTTATTAAAAAAATTTCATTGTTCTAAAAATAATTTAAATAATTTAAATAATATACCTGATACAATAGAAAATCTAGATATATCTAAAAATAATATATTATCATTAGATAAAATACCATCAAAATTAATAGTATTTAATTGTTCATATAATAGAATTACTGAATTATGTACTTTACCAGTTACTATTAGAAAGTTGAATATATCAGAAAATAGATTAAAGTATATTGGTGGAATACCTCAAAATATAACTAAATTATATATAAATTGTAATATGATTACAAATATAGATTTTTTACGTAATTTTACTGATTTAACTTATTTGAATTGTTCTTGGAATAGAATACAACATTTAAATAACTTGCCAATAAATATTACTCATTTAGAATGTAAATATAATTTAATTGAAAAATTAACAATATTCCCTCCTAAATTAAAATTTTTAGATTGTTCTTATAATATATTAACTGTATTGATTAACTTGCCAAGGTGTTTAAAACATTTAAATTGTTCTTCCAATAAATTATCATTATTAAAGGACTTACCTGAAGGTTTAATATATTTAGATTATTGGAATAATGAATTTGAAGATTATGATATATAATGTATTTCTAATTTCTATTTATATCATTATTGAAAACCAGCATATCGTATAATTCCATCTTTATATAATTCATGTAATTCTCTTTCAATTTGTATTTGTTGATTAACATATGTCTTTTTTTTATTTTCAAATATATAAAATCTATGTGATCCACAACTAATATCATAATAAAAGTCATTGATAGTTAAATGATGTGTATGCTTTAATATCATTGAAAATATTGTTTTTATATCTTTATGTGTAATTCTTGGAATAAATTCAATATAATGATTTTCATCAAATGACATTTTGGTTTTATTTTATTTATATATTTATATTTAATATTTATATATTATATATTTATATAAATCAATTTTTATATAAATCAATTATTGATCTTGTGAAAAACATATATAAAAATATATATAAATTACTTATTATGTAATGCATTTTTTGGATCCCATTGAAAAATATATTTATATCTATTTTTTTCTAATTTATTAACATCAATTTTATAAGTTTGTATTGGATTTATTAATATTTTATGGTTAAAAACTCTAGGAAAAGATATTTCTGTTCCTAATTCATTAAATTCATTACTTGTAATATCTCCATGTAATATTAATTGTGGATGAATACAAGGTATTATATTTGAATTTTTATCTAGTTCTGGAATAGTTCCATTATCTTCAAATATATATTTATATGTAATATCTTTTGTTAGTTCATATATATGTAAATAAAAATTATTTATTTTATTATTTTTATCTTTTATTTCTAATGCAATCCATATTGAAATAACAAAATCTAAACCAAAATATATTAAATTACTTTTAGTGGCACTTTTTCCAAAATATAATGGATTTTTATATATAGAACATCTATATAATAAAGTTTTTTTTGGTAATATATAAAATGGTAATGTGTATAATGGATTTCTATATAATTTATCTATTTTATTATATAATTTATTCCAATATTTATTTTTTCTTGATATTTCTGTTCCTTCTATCATTTCCATTTTATTTGTATTAAATTTATATGGTATAAATTTTGTTTTATATTTTAAATGTGGTGGATATATTAAATTTGACATTATAATATATATATTATGTATATTTTAATACAATTTAATTAAATCATTAATAGTATAATATATATTTATTTAGAAATATTCTCTATAATTCAAATTAATTACTGAGTAAAATAAGTCTATATCTTTTTTCATAATGTTTTTCATAGGTTTTAAGGTATCACATATATTTTGATATTTCAATGAATCATATATTATATTTTCTTCTTCATATCTTTTATTATGTTTAAACCAATAATATTCACCTGTGTATCTATTAATAAAATATTTATCATATAATTTAGTTGTCATTAAAATTGTGCCCATTATTTCATTGCATTGATAAAACCAAATTTCATCAAAATTATCTGATAAATATGTTAAAAAGTCTGTTAAAATACCTTTTTTTTGATATTCCTCATTTAAAAATATACTATGAATATATATGTTATTCTTATTTGGATCATCAAGAAATCTTAACATTCCTTCAGGAATAACATATTCTCTTTCATTTGTGATAAGATATCTATTTACACATTCAATCAAATTAATTATTAAAGACATTTATTTTAAAGATTTTCAATACTAATTTTATAAATAATATTATTGTAAATATATTTATAAATCAATTTTTATAATTTAATGAAATTTATATAAAATATTAAAAATTGATTTATATATAATATATAATAATATATATACATATACATATTATAAATAAACAAGAACTTATAACTTTTACATTTTACAAATGATAATTTAAAAATATATGTAAAGAAATTAATATTAAAGGATATACACACATAATAATTTAAAAATTATTACTTTTTTTCATAAAAATATATAATTAATAATTTATAAAATTATATAAAATATAAATTATTTTTTTATAAACATATCTTTAGAATATCCAATAATCGAGCATGCAATTCGTTTTCCGGAATGTCCTGTTGTTAAACTATCTGGATGACTACCTAATCCACAATCATCAGGTGATTCATGTATAACTACACTTCTACCAATAATATTTGATTTAATTCCTCTTAATTTTATTAGTTCATCGGTAAATTCATAATTTACATTGCCATTTTTATCGGTATTGATATTACCAAGATCACCTACATGTCTATTTTTTGATAATCTACCACCATGATTTTTATTGAAAGGATTAAAATGACTACATGCCGCCATACATTTATCCCTTAAATCACCTGCTTCATGAATATGAATACCATGAACGGAATTTTTTGGAAGTCCTGATAAATTAATTTTTACCAATACTTTTTTAACAGATGTTTCTATAAATTGAATTTCACCATTTATTTTTCCAGTAAAAACTGATATTGCTATTATTTTAGTCATATATATTATAAAATATAATTATAAATTATAATTATAAATTATAATTATAAATCATTATTATTAATTATAAATGATAATAATATTATTTTACAAATAAATATATTATTATATATTATAAATGATTGTATTATATGTATTAGAAGGATGTCCATATTGTTTAAATTCTTTAAGATTATTAAAACAATATAAAATTAAACATAAGGCAATATTAGTACCATATGAAAAAAAAGATTATTATAAAAAACAAAATAAAATGGATACTTTTCCACAAATTTTTATGAAAATCAATAAAGACCAATTTGCTACTATTGGTGGTAATAGTAATTTAGAAGAATTATTAGATTTATGTAAAACTATTAAGAATTCAAATTATTCATTAAGTACCATTACTAATTTATATGAAAATATATATGGTAAAAAATAAAAGTAATTTTAACTATTTATTTTTTGTATATGTTTATTTATATTTATAATATATTCATTATTCTTTTTAATTTCATCATTTAATAAATCTTTTTGTGTTAATATCATATGTTTTTCTTCTTTATATACTGGTAAAATATTTTTTTCATGATTCATATTTGCTGATACATAAAAATTATTTGTTTTTGTATCTTGACAATATTGACATTGAAAATCATATTTACAGTTATTATTTTTATTTATATTATTTTGATCAGTATTATTGGTATTTAAATTACATGTTCCTCTTATACATCCTTTCGGGCATAATTTCATATTGCGTCCATTACCAGTTTTAATTATATCATATTCTCTAATATCTTGATCTATTGGATATGTTAATTTAATAAATAATGCTATAAATAATATTATGAAAAATATTATAAGTAACAGTATAATTAATTGTTTAATCATAATTATTATAATATAATAAAACATAAAATATAAATTATAAATAAATTATTTATAATTTAGTAAATTATTTAGTTGAGAATTATAATAATGCACTATATTTTTGTTTATAACTTTCAGTTTCAATAAAACTATTAGCAGTATTATCATCTATATTACTGTTGTTACTTTCATAATAGTCATTATTATCATCATCAACTGGTGATGCAGTATCATTATTGTCAATATCAATATCTAAATTAATATTATAAATATAATTGCATTTATCCTTTAAAAATTTAATCATTTTTTCTTTACTTCTACACATTTTAACAGGACATGCTGGTTTAGATACTGTAAAAAACATGTTTAATAAATCTTTTAGACATTTATTAGATGATAATAATACTACACCATTAACATATTCTTTATTAAATTTATATATAGTTTTATTGAATTGTGCAAATTTCATTACATATTTTAAGGATGGACTATTTTCACTTAAATTATTTAAATTACATATTAATGTCATTTTTTCCTTATTTCTCTTACAACGTAACAATAAATTTAAATAATATTCTTTAAATTCTTCAAATATTTCATCATTTATGAATGAATTGCTGGTATTAGTATAATAAACTAAAGGCCAGTTATTTAAATTAAAATTATCCAACATATCAAATTATATATTAAATATATAATTTAATTCTTATATATACTTATATATTTTAATTATATTATTTGTAATTTCTATTTTCAAATCTTCCATAATTTAACCAATGTAATATTACTTCTTTATCATTTAATAATTTTATATCATTATATTTATTTTTATATATAAATGGATCAAAGTCATTTGGTAATATATAATCATTTGATAATTTTTCATCTATTTTAAATATTCTATTTTCATATAATCCAATATTTATATAATGTTCAATTAATTCTTTATTTGTCATATTTTTTAAATCCTTATAGTTATTTTTATATGCATTAATATCAAAATTCTTGGGTATTATTATATTACTTTTATATAATCTATTTTCATATTGTCCGTATTTTATCCAATGTTCTATTAATTTATCATCTGTCATATCATCTGTATCTAAATCTATATTATAATATTTATAAAAAATTAAATCAAAATCAATTGGTATTCCATTATTTCCAATTATAATTTTATTATTATTAAGATTACTATTTTCGGTTTTATTTTTATATATTTGTCTATGTTCATTTTTACCATAAGTTAAATAGTGATTAATGCATTCATCATTTGACATTTCATGTAAATCTTCATTTAATTCTCTATAGTTATAAACATTGAATTTTTCGGGTAAATCAATAAATTTAATATCATTTTTCATATAATATAATTCTTTTGGATATTCTTTATTATAATGACCATATCCTTGTAATCCACTTGAATATACAACATATTTATTATTTGTAATACTTAAAATCCATTGTTCAGGTGATGTATAATAATCATCTATTTTGTCAGGTAATTTGGTAATATATTTACTAGTAGCCCACCAAAAGTTACCTGAATAAAAAACATTTAGTTCATTACAACCATAAGTATCATAATTGTCAAGAATATCAATTGCTAATTTCCATTTAATAATATTCCAATATAACATTAAATTAATCCAATCTATAATATATTTTTCTTTATCAGTACCAAAATGACGTAATCCTTTAGTATGTAAATACCAATATTTACAATTTTCATTTAAAGATGATTTTTTAATATGTAATAATGTTGGTCTTTCATATTCTTCAGATTTACCTTTATAAATAATATTTATTTTAGGATCATTAAATCTTTCATCATTTATAAAATAACCACTATCAGATAATATACCTAATCTTATTTCACCAGTAACATCATATAAACCATAATTTTGGATACAATTAAATAATATATCAAATGAACGTTTCCATTCACCTCTTTGACAAACATGAATATATCCAATTATTTTAATATTGTCATTCATATTATAAATATTTATAAATATTTGTAATATTTAACATAATTTGCTTTAATTAGAATCAACATAATTATTATATTTTCCGGGTTGATTTAATAAAGTAACTGTGAACATCATCATATTTTCTTGTCCTCTAAAATCAAATAAACTTCCATCATAATTTAAAAATTCAATATCCATCCAATACATTTTATCAATTGGTGGATTATAATATTTTATTACACTATGTACTGGAATAGTTGCTTGATTAACTATTGTATTTTCATAATTTAATAAAGGTATAATTGTAAAAGCATCATTAGCGGCACCTTGTGAATTTAACATTTTAGCATCTCTAATTTTTAAAATAACATATGGTTTATTTTCAATTTGAAATATATTAGGACTATATAAAATAGATATATTTTGAAATATTAATCCACTAATACTTGTTGGATCACCTCCATTAATAACTTCAAATATAATAGTTGTATCATTATTAATTTCATATATTTGACATGAATAAGTATTACTTGTTATTGGATCTTTTAATATAAAATAATCATCTATATAAAATGTTGCCGGAAAATCTACATCAACACCATTATATATTGGATCTGCTATTAATTTATATAAATCATAATTTTGATCACTTTTTAATCCAGTTGCTGTTATATTACCTGCTTGCACATTTACATTTGATAAATCAATAACAGTTGATTCATATTGTTTATTTAAAAATCCAATTGTTTTATCAATACTATTTAATTTACATGGTGAGCATGTATCTTTTAATAAATAATTTAAATTAAAAATAAATTCTTGATCAGTTGCTCTATTGCTTTCTATTCTTAATTTTAAATTTATAGGATTTCTTTTAAAATTTAATTTAGAATCAAAATTAATAAATAAATCACCATATTTACCATTTAAAGTATCTAATAAAGATTGATTATTATATTGACCTTCTGGAATTTCAATAGAAACAATATTTGAAGGACTGTCACTTATATAAAAAAGATTATTAGATTGATTTATATTATAAAATGTATTGGGTATTTGTGCTAAAGTTAATTCTAATGAAGTAACATTAAGATATTCTGTTTGTAATTCCATTCTATATTTATTTGAATTTGGATATAATAAATAATCTCTATCTCTACTATCAATTACAAGATGTTTACTTATACTTCCATGTGTTTTATTTCTAGTTGGTGCTTTTATTATAAGTGGATCATAATCAGTATTAACTTGTTGTAAAGGTAATCCTATTGAACTTGGAAAACTTGAAAAATTTGCCATTTTATATATCTATATTTAATTATCTTTTTTATTTTATATAATAAATTATATTTATTATTATTTATTATAATTATTATATTTTTTATATTTAATAAATATAAATGGAAAAGAAATTTTTAAAAAATAAAATTAATAATGATTTCATTAATAAAGATTTTAGTGAATGGACTAAAGAAACTGTTGATAATTTAGTAATGTTAATTAATATTGATGAATTTAATAAATATCATAATGTTTTATTTTTATTATTAAGTGATTATATAGTATGGGTTAAAACAAATCGTTATAAAGATAATATTGATAGTAATGATAATAGTAATGATGACAGTAATGATAATAATGATGATAGTAATATAATCAATAATAATTTTTATAGTTATGAAGAATTAAATTATATTAAAAATGAATTATATGATAAATTATATATTGAAAAAATTGAAAAGAATAATAATAATGACAGTAATAATTATTTAAATGATGATTTAAATAATAAATTTAATAAAAATACTGTGATACCAATCATTACTAAAAGAGAATACATTAATGATTTTGGTGATGATGATATAATAGTTAATAATTTTTTATCATTTGAAAATATATTATATTTTATAATATTTATGATATTGTTATTGATAATTAGATATTTATTTTCATTATTTACTTATAGTAATATACATAATAAATATGATTATGAACATTATTATAATACTCATTCTAATTTTAATAGTAATAGTAATATTAATAGTAATAGTAATACAAATAATTCACATAAAGTAACTGATATTTTTAATAATCCTATTGTAAGTTTTTTGATTAACAAGTTAATTTAGATTTAGCCATTTGTATAATAACATCTTTTACAGCATCTTTAATATGTTTAACATTTGGATATAATTTTTCAAGTCTTGTTGTATCTAAATAATTATTAGATCTACCTGCATCTAATATTTTATTTTGTTCTTCTATTGTAAAATTATTCCATGTAAAGTTATTATCAACATATTCTTTATACATTTCTAATATTTCATTATGTGTTATTAAGCCTGGATTGGTTAAATTTATTGTACCAGTTATTTTATTCATTGACATATTAATCATTATAGGTAATAATTCATTTAATACAGTCATAGAATTAGGTACAGAACATACTTTATTATAATTAGTAATTTTTGTAATAAAATTACGTTCATTAACTTCATGAGTAATTGGCATTCTTATTCTAACATTTAATGTCCTGTCATTTATTAAATGCATTAATTGATCTGTAAATCCTTTAACAATAGAATATGATGAACCAAAAAAATTAGGTAAAGCCATTTCATCAAAACCATTTATTTCTTCACCAAATGGATGATCCTCATCATATTCAAATATACAACCAGTACCTAAATAAGTAAAATGATAATCATATTTTATAGATAATAATGCTAATGCCATTGGACTAAATAAATTATCACGGACATTTTCATATATTTTTCCTTTTTGTTCTAAATAATCAATAGTTTTATAAATAGTATTATTATAAGTACCATGTGTTCGACCAATTAAAGAAATAACATGTGTAGGTTTTATTTCAAGTATTTCTTGTTCAAGATTTTTAATATCATCAACACGACATTTACCGGCAATTATATCTTGATTATTTTCTTTAAGTATATTAAATACTTTTGATCCAATCCATCCATTAGATCCATAAATAAGAAACTTCATTATATAATAAAACTAATATTATTTTATTATAAATTAACATAATTAACATAATTTAATATAAATTATCTTTAAGCAATCATTTTAGCACTAATAGTTGGATGATATTTATAATCAATAATTTCAAAATCTTCAAACACATAATCATTAATATTATCATGTTTATTTTTAATTATTAATTTAGGAAATTCATATGGTTCCCTTTCTAATTGAATTTTAACAGCATCAATATGTTCCTCATAAATATGTGCATCACCTAACATCACAGTAACTTTATAAGGTATTTTATCAGTCATATTTGCTATAATATATACTAATAATGATACAGATGCAATATTAAAAGGTAATCCTAAAAAAGTATCTGCAGATCTTTGATATAAAATACAAGATAATTTATTATCACCAGTCACAAAAAATTGATAACTCATATGACAAGGTGCCAATACACTATCTTTTAATTGAGATGGATTCCAAGCAGACATATATATTCTTCTACTTGTTGGATCATTTTTAATTAAATCAATACAATTTTGTAATTGATCAAATCCTTCACCTTCATAATTTGCATCACAACCTCTATAAGTAGCATTAAAATGACGCCATTGAAATCCATACATTGCACCTATATCACCTTCTTTATATTTATTTAAACCAATTGAATCTAAAAATTCCCTTGATGAATTCCCTTTCCAAATATTAATACCCTTTTCTTCTAATAATTTTGAATTAGTATTACCCTTAATAAACCATAATAATTCATGACAAATACCTTTCCAAAACATCTTTTTAGTTGTTAATAATGGAAATGAATTTGATATATCAAAATCAATTTTCTTTGAAAAATCTGACAATGTTTTACTATTTCTAGTATCTCTTAATTCACCATTTTTTAATAAATCTTCAAGTAAATCTAAATAACCTTTTTCATTCATTTTATTATTTATATTATTATATTAATATCTCTTTATTATATTTTATCATAAAAAGATTTTGATATATTTATATAGTAATGAATTATCATATTTATAAATTATTTAATCCAGATTTATCTAAATTAAATAATACACAATTATCATTTCATTGGAAAAATATAGGAATAAAAGAAAATAGAATATGTTCTATAGAAGACTTTTTTAATAAATATCCTTATTATGATCATAATGATTATAAATTATATAACAAAGATATATTAATAGAAGATAAAATTGAACTAATGAGGCATTGGCATAATATCGGTATTTATGAAAATAGAATATGTTCTAGTTCTAATTCTAATTCTAATTCTAATTCTAATTCTAATTCTAATTCTAATTCTAATTCTAATTCTAATTCTAATTCTAATTCTAATTCTAATTCTAATTCTAGTTCTAATTCTAATTCTAGTTCTAATTCTAATTCTAATTCTAATTCTAGTTCTAATAAAAATATTAATCCAATAACTTTATATATAAATCCAAATAAAAAATCAATAGGTATATATTTTAAAAATAATAATATTAATATTATAAATTATATATTAAATGTACTTGTATTGTATGACATTCATAATTTAAATATTTTATTATATATTGGTGATAAATATATTATTAGTGATGAATTAAATAATATATTAAATGATTTAAATATATTTTATATAGATAATATTGAATATTTAAATCAATGTGAAATATTAATATATAATTTTATTAGTAATAATAATGATATAAATAAATTAGATAAAGTTCAATATAGAATATTACCAACTAGTTTATATTGTAGTTATGATGATAATAATATAATTTATATAGAAGATACTGAAATAAATGAAATAGAAGAAAATACAATAATAATAACTGAATATGATATATTTTATAAAAAGGATATGAAAATATATAAAATAAAAGATGATGATATAAAAAACATGAATGAAATTAAAAAACAAAATAATATTAAATATATATATTTAAATTGGATTGATTATTTTAATTTGATATATGATTTTGATCAATTAACAAACTATTTAGAAGATATTTCATATAAAACATATATGAATAATATAATGAAAACAGTTATAATAAATTTAGATAAAAGAAAAGATAGATTAAAACATACAATAGAACAATTAGATAAAGAGGAAATAATAAATTATGAAAGAATGTCTGCAATAATTTATACTGATAATAAAGAAATAATAAATAATAATAAATGTTGGAAAAGAAATGATAAAGAATACATAAAACATGCATCAGGTTGTAAAAAAAGTCATTTAGAGGTATTAAAGAAAAATATAAATATTAAAGAGAAATATTTGTTAGTAATAGAAGATGATATATATTTAGAAGATAATACATTATATTATATATATTTAGCGTTAAAACAAATAGAAGATGAAAATAAAGAATGGGATATTTTATATTTGACATCTAATTTAAAAAATAGAGAAGATGCAATTAAAATATCACAAAATCTATTATATATAAATAATGGTTTAACAACAACTGGACAAATATTTAAAGTGAATAATTTACACAAAATAATTGAAATAATTGAAAATAGTGATGTTGAAATAGATAATACTTATAATACTTTTTTAAAAAATAAATATTGTATATATCCAATGTGTGCATATCAAATAGAAAGTTATAGTGATATAAATAATAAAATAACTAATTATGGTAAATTTAATAGAAAATTTATATATAAATAAACCTAATATCAATGTACTTTATCAAATGTACTTTATTTAAGATACTTTATTCAATTTACTTTATGCAATAAACTTTACTTAATATACTTTATTCAAGATACTTTACTTAAGATACTGTATGTAAATTATTAGTGTAAGTATATTGTGTTATATTTTTAATATTTTTTTATATTTTATATTTTTATATTTAACACAAGTAACTTTACACAAGTAACTTACATACAGTATCTTAAGTAAAGCAACTTGATATATTGTGTATGTTGTATATTTTATTCATTAGTTTTGAATATAATGAATTATTATTATACATCCAATTGAAATCATTTATTTCATTATAATATTTTTTGCTATAACTATTCCAATAATGTAATGTTATTAAATTTTCATTTATATCTTCATTTCCTCTAAATATTTTTTCAGTTTCATTATAAGATGGATTATAAAATGCATCTTTATTTAGTATTTTTATATTTGTTTTATTTTCATTTATTATTTTTGACAATAAATGAATAGAACATTCACACCAATTATTTGCATCATATTTATTATGATATTCTTCCATCCATTCTTTTATTAATGAATTATTCTTTTTAGTTAATATTATTGCATTACAATATAATGTAGTCTTTTCTTTTCCATAATTTTCTTCTTGAATACCAAATACTATTTCATTATTTAATAACTCTTTATAAGATTTATATGTTATTGTATCAATATCCATATATATTCCACCATATTTATATAATATTTCCATTCTTATTTTATCTGCTTTATGTGCATAATTCTTTATTCTCTTTTTATTCCAATATAAATTATCTGCATTTATATAATTTAAACTTAATTTATCTTTAATCATATCCCACCATTTACCATATGGTAAATATTGATAATGAAAATATATTTTTAATGGTTTATTTATAAGTATATTTGATAATATTGACAAATAATAAACAAAAGGAAACTCTTCATTTTGTTTTTCAAATCCATAAATATAATGTAATATATTTGGTATATCATTTATTTTATTTATTTCATTTATTAAATTTAATTCATCATATAATATATTTAAATTTGTTTCCATATTATTATATTTTGTTACTTTTGAATAATTCATTTTTGATATATATCCATAATTAGTTTCATTTATAGTCAATAGTTTATTAAAGAATTGATTATCATTTTCACACATATAATCTCCATTATTTAATGCATTAGGTATTCCACCAATATCTTTAATAGTACGTCTTGCTATTATAGGTAATCCATATGCCATACCTTCTAATATTACTGTTGCACCTGCTTCATTTAGTGATGGATGTATTATAATATCATTTTTTACATATATTTCTTTTATATTATTAGGATCAATTATTCCATTATATTTAATATTAGGATGAGTAAATTCTTTTATAGTTTTTATAAAAAAAGTATATTTATCATCAATACATCCATAAAAATTAAATATATATTTATTATATTCTACTTTATTTATATGATTAAACAAACTTTTTAAAAAACTTGTTGGAATTTTATTTTCATCAATCCTTCCTATAATTGCTATATTTATTTTATTATTTTTAATATCAATACATTTTTTATTAAATTCATTTATTTTAAAATTTATATTATTAATATTGTCTATATTTACACCTATATTATTATATATTTTAATATGATTATTCCAACTGTTATGTGAATATATATCATTATATAATTCAATTGAATAATAATAATTTAATTTAGTTATATCTTTATAATGAATTGGAACTCCATGAGTTATTCTTATTATTTTATTTATAGATATATTTTGAAAAGATACAATTGATAAATTAAAATCAAACCAATATAATTGATGGTCTATTATTAAGTCATAATCATTTGATAATAATATTTTATTTAATTCTTCATATGAATTATATTTAATTATAGATAGATTGAAATCATATAATGTTTTGTTATTATAATTGGAATTAACATGTAATATATTTGTATAATTTGAATACTTTGTAAAATTATATAAATATGTTTCACCACCACCTATTTCAAATAAATGTACAAATATATGTCCTATTTTCATGTTATATTTTATTATTATTTAATTTAATTATTATATAGTTTTTAACTTGTAAATATTATAAAAATATTATTTTATTAAATAATATTATCTAAATTATTATATAATTTATTTGGGAATTAAATTATTATACAAATTGATTGTATTAAAAATATTTTATATAATTAAATTAAGTTTAATTTATTGGTATTATTTTGATATATTTGTATTTACATACATATATTTTGAAAATGCATCAATCAATTCTCTTATGGAAATTAATGTATATACAGTAATTGTCCTATATACATCATATATAATATATTTATGGATATTATCTTTATCTTTTGTAAATCCTGATCTTACATATTGTGTTATATTCTCATAATCTTTAATCATTTTAATATAATTTATATAAAAACTAGTATTGTCTAGTACATTTTTAATTAAATGTAATTCACCAATATATTTGAAAATAGATGGATCTGAATTTATCATTACATTACAACATTTGATAAAATCATTTCCATTTGTTTGTAATTTGGCAATTATTTCATCTAAATTTTTATCATTATAGTGTGTCCATGTATCTATATATGAATAAAATGGTTTAATACACTCGCAACATTTATTTGAATGACATTTCCTTTCATATATACATAAATTAATATCTTTATATTTCATTGGATGTGCATTTATATCTTCCATATAACATTCAAAAGATGCTTTTTCACAGTCATCAATCAAATTGCGATTTATATGTATATATTGTGCATATTCTAAAAATACAGAAGATAATTTAGTGTATGAAAAGTTTTGTCTTTTTGTTGTATCTAAAAAATCAGTTAAACCTTTTAGTTGTATTGGATTAAGTTTTCCAATAGAGGTACTATTTGTGTCAATATTGCTCATGTTATCTTATTTCAATAAATTTACGATGGTATATAAAATACAGTATAATATAATATTAAGTAATTCGTAATATTATAATATTTTTATCAATTTTTTTATATAATTATAAATATAAATATGTAATATGTAATATTATTTTATATATTTATTTAGAACTAGCATTATTTAATAATGAATTTAAATTAGGATTGTAATCTTTTTCATAATATGTAATAGCAAATGTATAACTTACTTGTAATCTTTGTTGTATAAAGAATATATCACCTGCATTATAATAATCCATATTTTTAAGATATGATGGTAATTTTTCATATGGAAAATTAATATCTATGTCAAATGAACTACTTCCATTAGATTTAAATGAAAAATAACCACCATAATTAAATAAACTTTCATTATATGTATCATAATTCATATTACCTCTTAAATTAGCCTTTCCAATACCCACTTTAATATTATAATTATAATCTAAATCAATAGGTAATGATATATAATTTACTGTTATAGTATCATTTGTAATAGACTTTAATTTTAAATAATATGTGATATTAGTTGATTTGTCATATAATATTAAATAGTAATTTTGAATATTTAATTCATTTAAGTCAGGTATAATCCTATTAAAATTTATATACACAACATTACTATTTAATGTATATCCAATTTTAAATGTAATTGTATTTGGTGCATTTATTATATGTTCAATTACTTTAATATTATCTTCCATATATGCAATTTGATCTTCATTAGGATATATATTATAAAATGATAAATATGTACCTCCTAATACTGGTAATGTATTTAAATAATCACATTGTTTCGCTTTATAATATAATTGACAATATTTTGTATATTCCGGATTTACTTGTTGTACTGTTATTCTTGTTGAATAATATTCTTGACCACAATAACCTGAATTAATTAATTCGCCTTTACTAATACTTTCAACATATAATTTATCAATACCAACATTAAATAATTTACCAATTTTATTAGTTAATTTTAATGTCATTTTATCAATTTTACCCATTGTTGTATTTTGATAAATAAATGTTTCATCTTTTGCAGTTTTAAGTGTTGTAAATGTACTTGGATTAATAACTGTTGTAACATTTGTACCAGAAGTGAAATCTGAATAATTAACTGTTAATTTAGCAAATGCATTTCTAACTGTTTTATTTAAACTAAAATAGGGACCCCTCAATTCAGGTATTTCTAAATATAAATATGGTTGTTGAAATATATTTAAATAATTATTTGTTATTGTATCATCTCCATCTTTAACTATTTCAATATTATTTACAGGTACTGTACAGGAAACACATGTAATTGATTTAATATTATCAAATGTTTTATCAATATTTGCACTATTAGTATCTCCATAAGCAATACTCTTTTGATTTAATATAAGAGTACCATATTCATCATAATATTCTTTATATATATAATTGTTAGTAGATGGTGCAAATTTTATTTGAAATTCTGTTGGATTAGTCCATAATTCCAAATCTCTGTCAGATGAATCAATTGAAATATATTCAGTAAATTCCAATAATTTAAATGTTGGTTCAGGTACAATTAAATTATTTCCTGCATTTTTATAATCACTAAATTCTAATTTTTGATTTGTATTTTGTACAATATTATCATTATTAAAAGTCATTTTATTTTGTACTATATTACTTATACTAGGATGAATTTGATTAAAATTATTTATATCAGGTTGATTATTAGTAATACTAGGATAATTACTTGTATAAGGTATATTTATATTATCATAATTATTATTAGGTTTAATATCTTGAAGTGAATTAATTAAAGTTGATTGTGATGCTTGTTCATTTTGTAATGTCATTATATTCACAAAATTTTCTGTTTGTTCATTCATTTTCTTTTGTTCATTATCAAATAATCCTATACTGTCAATTAAATCATTATATTTTTTAAGTGTTTTATTAACATCTTCTGGTTCATCAGTTTTAAGTGTAAAATCAATAGGTCTTAACTTGGGTTGTATTTCTGTTCTTTCATCTTCTAAAATCTTTAATTTATTTTGTATTGTATTATCTCTTTTATCATTACTTTCTGGTTTAGGATATTCCATTACAACATCCATTGTTTCAAATTGTTTTAATAATTGTGGATCAAATATATTATTTACTCTTTCAGTTTGTGTATTTATATTATTATTTCTATTATTGTTTATGTTATTATTTATGTTATTATTTATGTTATTATTTATACTATTTTTATTATTCTTCATATTTTTTTTTATATCTTCTTCAATAATAGGCATTGATATATCATATACCTTTTTATTCATTAAATATAAATATTTATCATTTGACATTCCTTTTGGAATTTTAGGTACTTTTTTTTCAACATAAATTACTGTATCATTTATAATATTGTCATATTTATTTCCAATATTTACTTTAAATGATTTATTTATATCATCTTTAATTATATTTTTAATAAGATTTATGTTGTTGTTATTATTAAAATTCATTTATATTATAATTTATTATAGTATTATTTTTATATCTAAATATATATTATTTATAAATATAAATATAAATATAAATATAAAATATAAAATATAATATAAAATATAAATAATTATATAAATCATATGTTAATATTAATTTCCACATATTATACATCATCAAATGAGGATAGAAATATTGAATTACAGAAATGTTTAATAAATAATTTAAATAATGATTATATTAGTAAAATATATTTATTAAATAATGAAATATTTGACTTGTCTTTTTTATCTAAACATAATAAATATGACTTTACTAAAAAAATAGAACAGATCATTATTTCAAATAATCCAAAATATATATTATCTTTTAAAGATGCAATTCATTTTATAAATGTCAATTTAATAAATAATATATGTATATTATCAAATAGTGACATATATTTTGATAATACATTATCTTATATAAAAAAAAATGATATGAATAATAAATTATATGCATTATTACGCTATGATGAAGATGAAAATGGCAATAAAACATTATTTTCAGAATATAATGAACCAAGAAAAGATTCACAAGATAGTTGGATATTCAAATCACCTTTAAAAATAAATTTAGATAAAATTGACTTTTCATTTGGTACTTTAGGATGTGATAATATATTTGCTAGACATGTATATGATAATAGAATTATAATTACTAATCCTTCATATGATATTGTAACAACTCATTTACATAATACTAATTATAGAACATATAATATTGATAATAGATTATATGGAATATATTGTTTATTAATTCCATGTAAATTAAATGAATATCCAAAACCTTTATTTATTGATTATTAAATTATTTATAATTATTTATTTATTTTATACTTGTAATTTATTAAATTATAAGTATATATGAAAATATATTTATATATGTGTATTATTATGTTTTAAATTATTATATTATGTTAATTAAAAATAAAACTTTCAATCATACTAATCCATTTATATTCAACGTCTTTATCAGTTTCTGTATCAATATTTGAATTAATTTGTAATATGTCACAATGACTATTGTTAATCATTTCTTGATGGTATTTGTGACATTTTTCTAAATATTCTAATGATAATTTAGATTCACCTTCACGCATACGTTTATTTACACGTTTTAAACAAATGTCTGGTTGTGTTTTTAAATAAATTAATTTTTGTATCTTATCTTGATTAAAAAAATGATCAAACCATGTTAAATATATTTTATATTCAACAGTTTCCATCATATTATCATCATAAAGCATCTTAGCAAATACATGTCTATCAGTATTTAAACATCTTTCTGTAATAATAATAGCATCAGGATTATTTTCAATCGCATTTTTCAATAAACTTAATCTTGATATATAAGCCATCATTTGAAATGCAAATGAATACTCTTTTGGATTACCATAAAACTTCATTAACATTGTATTATTATCATCATCTTTAATGTTTTCCCATTGATCTACGGGTTCCTGTAAAAATATAATGTTTTTGTTATCTGTAAAATGTTTTTTTAATGTTTTTAAAATAGTTGATTTACCTGAACCAATATTACCTTCTACGGATATTATTTTAGACATGATTTAATATATAATATTATTTATTTTATCTTATATATATTAAGTTAATATCTTTTTAAATTTCAATTTTTTATATAATATATTATATAAAATTCATATATATAATATAATTCATATTATGAATTATATAGTTTTATTTTATAAAAAAATATATATACATCAATATATATTAAGTTATGGTTAAATATTTTACTATATATGGAGAAAGATGTTCAGGAACTAATTTTTTAGAACATGCTATAAAAGAAAATTTTAATTTAGAATTTACAACAAAATATACATGGAAGCATTTTTTTGGTCATTATAAATTTGAAAATAATGAAGAAGAAAATGATACATTATTTATATGTATTATACGAAATCCAATTACATGGATAGATAGTTTTAATAAAAAAAAACATCATATACCTTTTAAAAATAGTAAAAATGTAATGAGTTTTTTATTTAATGAATTTTATAGTTTATATGATAATACTAATAATGAAATAATGGAAGATAGACATATAATAACAAAAGAACGATACAAAAATATATTTGAAATGCGTAAAGTCAAAAATGATTATTTAATAAATACTTTAAAAACAAAAGTTAAAAATTATGTATTAATACGTTATGAAGATTTAAGAGATAATTATGATAAAGTATTAGATTACATTAAATATAAATTTGATTTAATTAAAAAAAATGATATATATATCAAGATAAATACTTATAAAGGAGGTAATTCAATATATATACCTTCACAAGTAACTTTACGTCCTAAAATAATAAAATTAATTAAAGAAAATTTAGATATAGAACAAGAAAAATCTATTGGTTATAATATTAGTCTATAAATATAGTAATAATTCTGTATTTTTTTATATATTCATATAATAGATAATTGTATGAATATTATTAAACATCTTATATATAAATTTATTATTGAAAATAAATTTAAATTATTATTTTTAGTATTATTAAGTTTATCAATAAATTTTTTAAAAATAAATGTAATATCATTTATAACTGCTAATTTAGTAAAAACTATTAATGATCGTTCTTATAATAGTACAATGAAATTATATTATTATTTTGTTCTAGTTATTATTTCATATTTGTGTTTATATAATTTTTATGAACATTTTCAAATTAAAATTTTATCTGTTGTTAGATATTGGATACGTCAAGAATTAGTTAAATATATATTATTAATTAATAATAATAAATATAGTGAAATTAATTTTACAAAATTGAATTCACCAATATATCGTATTTCAAATACTATATTTTATATTTTTAATTCAATTATATCCTTATTTATACCTAACTTAACAATGATATTAATTATATTTTTATATTTTATATATAAAGATTATAATATAGGAATAATATTTTTGATAGGTAATGCAATAGCAATTACATTTTTTTATTGGATTTCAAAGCATATTATGGAATATAATGAAATATATGAAGAACAAAGTGTAAAGAGTGAAAATTATATAATAGAAATACTAAATAATATTGATAAAATAATATTTAGAGGTAGAGTAAATAATGAAATTGATTATCATAATGAAATTTGTGATAATACAACTAATTCATCTATTGTATTTTATAGTATATCTAATTATTATTGTTTTATAACATCTGGTATAATTATTGTTATGATATTTATAATTGTATATTATTTAATTAAAAAGTATTATAGTAATAATATTAGTGCTACATTATTCATTACATTATTTACTATATTATTATTATATAGAGATTTAATTATATCAACAATCAATAAATTACCTGATTTATTTGAATTTACTGGTAAATATAATAGTGTAATAAATACATTTAATAAAATGGATTATGATAAAATGGATTTTGATAATGTATTAAATAATAATATAAATACATTTAAACCAAATTTAATGTTTGATACAATTGAATATAAAAATGTGAATTTTAAATATAAGGCATCTAATAAATATGTATTAACTAATTTTAATTTAAAGTTGAATACAAATGATAAAATTATAGGTATAATTGGTAATTCAGGTAATGGTAAATCTACTTTTGCAAAATTATTAATTAAATTATATGATTATGATGGTGATATATATATTGATAATTATAATATTAAAAATATTGATAGACATTATTTAAGAAACAATATTTTATTTGTTAATCAAAATTCAAAATTATTTGATAAAAAAGTAATCGAAAATATATTATATGGTTGTGATAATCATGATGAATGTTATGAACATTTAAATATTATAATGAAATATCCTAAAATTATGACTATATTTAAAGATATTGATATATATAATAAACATGCAGGTTCTGCTGGTGAAAACTTATCAGGTGGTCAAAGACAAATTATTAATATTATAAATGGTTTAATTACTCCTTCTAAAATTATTATATTAGATGAACCTACTAATGGTTTAGATGGTGAATTAAAAAATAATATATTAGATATTATACTTTATTTCAAAAAACATAAAAAATGTATTATTATAATAACTCATGATAAAGATATGACTAAAATATTTGATGAAACCATAAATATTTAATGTATTTATTTATTTACTTATTTTTTTATTAACTTCTTTATTAAAGTTTTTATTAAACATTTTGAAACATAATTCATTTTTCTTTGTTAAATCAATATCATTTTCAAAAGTATATTTTGATGATTTTTTAACAAAAACAACTATATTGAAACTTAATATTTCAATAATGTTATTATATTCTTTTGATGCCTTTTCATATGTAATTTCTTGTCCAATTAATTTTTTAATAATACTTTTTTTCATATTATCTGCACAAATAAAATTATTAAATTCATTAGATTTATCAGACGGTGCATATGCGGCAGCATTTGATATAACAGGTGTTGTTTCATTAGTTACTTTATGTGATTTAATTATATTGAAATCTTTATTGAGTTGATATGTAAATAATGAAATAATTAGATTATATAATTTGTATATTTTATTTTTATATGTTTTATTTTTAGATGTTAGAATCTCATTACATATGTAACCTCCTAAATATGAAAAAAATTGATAATTTGGTAATTCAATAAATAATGATATTATTGCATTAGGAAAGTTTAAATATACATCTAGAAAAAATTTATTGAAAAAACCATTTCCATAATCATATCTATATTCACTCTTTAATTTATATACTATAAAATAATGTTCTAATATCATATTCGAATTTTTTTGTATTATTATTTCTATAATAATATTATCAATTATTGAAAACAATGTTTCGTCATCAACTACACTAAATAACTTTAAACATTGATCTTCTAGTGACATTATTGCGGTATGTAAATCTGTTTTTTTTGCTTTTTTCATAGTTTTTGCAAAAGTATTATATACTTCACGTGTAATATCAATTATTTTATTCATATTATCAATTAAATTATATTATTATATATATAAAGTATATGTATAATGTATATGTATAAAGTATATGTATAATAATATTTATATGATTACTTGTATGTAATATTATTATATTATGGATTATATTATGATTATATTTTATGTATAAATACTACTATTACAATAAATATATCAATTTTTTTATAATAAAAAATGATAAAATATTTTTAATACAATAATTATATATATAATATTTATATCATGTATTTTATTCATATTAATATAAATATAAAATAAAATGTTTAGCACAAATCAATATACGAATATGATGGCACAAATGATTACATATATATCACCTTGTCCTAGTCCTACATATCAAATGACACAGACACAGACACAGACACAGACACAGACACAGACACAGACACCGATTATTTCAAAATCAAATAATTATTTGTTAGATAAAGAAATGATACAAACCTTTTACAAGTTATGTGATATGAAAATTATTGAATTTGTTGAATATTTTGAAAATATTACTAGTAAATTAATATATTTCAAGTATAAAAAATTAAATAAAAATAATACACGTATATGTTTTGATGGATTTCAGTTTTTATATTTATTAGAACTCTTAATATTAATTGATAAAACTACAACTGAAACTGATAAGGAAAGTGTAAAGTTTTTTACAGTTCATAATGGTGTTCCAATAATAAATTTAAATACAGATAGTCCATTTATTAAGTTTATTAGAATAAGTGAATTTGAAAAGTCTAATATTATTTTATTATATTACTCCAAATTTACTCTTTTAAAGGGTTTTTTAAAAATTATTATAGATCAAGACTTTTCAACATTTACTCCTGCTAATATATTGCATAATATCGCATATAAAATGGAAATTAATAATAAATTTGATTTTTTAGATATTATTTATAGTGAATTTAATAATAATAATGCAAATAAAAATACTAAACTTAAATATTTAAGAACAATTACTGATGAATATATTATGTCATCTAAATGCAAACCACAAACAAAATTAAGAATAATTCTTTATTATGCATTTTATGAACAACAATTATTCAATAAATAAATCAAACACATTTTCTAATACTAAATAATTACATAATTTATATAATTTATGATATTCCAAATGGTCATTATGAATTGTACTATCGTTATTATTTGGAAAAGTAAAATAAGGTCTATTATAAACAAAAGTATTAAATTTAGAAAATATATAATAATCTGACACCATTATGTCATTTTTATCACATTTCCATTTCAAATTACTATCAACAACTAACATTTTATTATATTTATTTTTTATATTATTTTTATTAACTAAATAAGCCATTGCACTCCAATCATTATTCCATTTATGAAATTCATTTGCATTTGTTTTTGTTGTATAATTTATATTTAAAGAATAATATCCCAACATAATAATATCCCAATCATTTGGTAATTCAGGATTATTTATTATATAATCCATATTATTATTCCAATATGAAATAAAATCTAATGATATATCATCTTCTAAAATTAATGCTATATTAATATTATTATCTATATTAATAAGTTTATTTAATGTAAATAAATGACTTATTAATATTGCATATTCTTTATTTGTATTATTTGGATAATTATCACTACTGTTATTTTTATCAAAATTATAATTAAAATATTTATATTTCAAGTCATTCTCTATATTCCCATCTATTGCTGGTATTCTTTCATTTTTTATATTAAATTTATTCAATATTTGTTTCATATTTTCACTTCTTTTCATGTCTTTATCTAAATTTATCCAGTATATTTTATCTATAATTTTATTAAATATTTTATTGATGATATTATCATAAAATAAATTATTAATAATATCTATATTACAATAAATAATAAATGATTTAGCAAGAATATATTTAAATAATAAATTACATATAGTATTTTCATTTATATTAAAAATCCTATTTATATTATTGATATTATTAACAAAAAAAGAGCAATTATGAATTAAATGAAAATAATCACTGAATGAATAATCATTTATAATTTTATTGTAATCTTTTGTTATATCATAATTATAATTAAATAATATATTATCATTGTAATTATCATTATTATTATATTTATATTTTGATAATAAATGTAAATCACATGATTTATTTAAATAAATTATTTCATTATTTTTACTTTTTATATAAAATTGATTAATGTCATTTATATTTAATTTATTTAATAGTATCACATTATTATCAATATAAATTCCACCATATTTCAATAATATATTATTAATATATATAGTTTTATAATTTATTTGATTATTTATATTATTATTTATTTTGTCATTTATATGAATCAAAATAAAATATTTGGTGTATTTTGTATATATATAATTCCATAGTTTATGTGAAGGTAGTTTATTATAATAAAAATGTATATTAAATTTTGTATCTAAATAAACATTAAATATAGATAATAATGTAAAATAAATTAATAAATTATTATTTTTGTTTTCATTTTCATAATCATATTTATATATAACATGAAATATTATATTATTTGACATGATTAATTTATATTATAAATATATAATTATATATTTATATATATTTTTATCCTGATATATCCAATAATTGATTATAATAAATATTTTGATTGAAATATTTATTTATAAAAGTTATATTATTATACTTCATTTGTTGAATAATTTGTGGATCAGTTTCAATCATTTTAATTATATTCAAAGTTATTGTATTGCAATTATTTATAAATATATTATAAGAATCATTATTTTTAGATGGTATTTGTGCTTTATTTATATTATTTATATTTCTACTATTTTTTTCTATAATATATCCTAATATTGATAATTGTTGAAGATAATCTTTAATAAATATTGTATCTTTTTCAAATTCTTTAATATGTTTATATTCATATATATATCCATTTTCATTATTTTTAATTAATTCACAATTTCCACCAACATTACTACATATAACTGGAATACCAAAACTCATTGCTTCTATTATATTATATGGACATCCTTCAGATACTGAAGGTAATATAATGAAATCAAACATATTATAATATTTATTACATTCACTTTGATAACCTTCAAATATAATATTTTTATTTAAATTTAATTTAGTACATAGATTTTTTAAATAATTATCATATTCAATATTTTCAGTACCAATTAAATAACATTTATATTTTGGATATTTATTAAATACATTTATTAATGATATAATTAACATTGGTATATTTTTATCTTCACTAAATCTTGATATCATTCCAAAACATTTATTTTGTTTATATATTTTGTCTAGTTTATTTTGTTTATCTAGTTTATTTTGTTTATCTTCTTTAATATCAATATAATTAATTAATTTTATAAATTTATCTATGTTTATATCTAATTTGTATGATAATTTTTGAATAGTATAATTATTTACAGTTATTATTTTATAAAAATATTTATGGTATTTTTGAATAAAATAATTGGAATATGCTACATCACTATGAGTAACAAAATATATTTTAGTATAATTATTTATATTGATAAGATCTTTTTCAAGTAAATTGCCAATAGTGGAATTAAATATTATAAAGTCAATATTTTTTAAATTATATATATTGATAGTATTGGTATTAGTATTCGATATATTATATAAATATATATCATCAAATATATCTTCATTTAATATAGATTTATATTTAACATCTATATTTGTTTTATTTGATGTAATAATTTTAATTGAATAACCTAATAATTTATAAAACTTGTAAATATTAATTATAAACTGATTACCACCTCCAAATGTTAATGATGGTGTATATATTAAAATGTCTTTTTCATTAAAAATATTATTATAATTTATTTTTAACAAGTTATTTGTAATTATATTTTCTTTAAGTTCATTTAATATATTATTATCATTAATATCTCTAATATCAATTAATGAACTTCTTTCTATAAATTCATCTATTGAAGTTCTTTTTATTTCATAAAATAATGGATATTCATATATAAATTTATTTTCAGGATTACAATTATTTAAATATGGTTCTGTATATTCACATACTGATCCATCATACCATTTAAAGCCATTTTTATATGAAAATACTCTATATTCATTATAATAAGAATTTGGATTTATAAAATAATTATTATTATTTTCAAATAATGTTATACCGGTAAACCATATTGCTATTTTATCATTACTACAATTACTTTTAAGATTATATTTATTTACTAATGATTTAAAGTTATTACGAATACATATAAAATCGGCATCCCATTTAAATATAATATTACAAGTTGCTTTAGATAAACACCAATTATAAAAATTACCTAGAGTATTTGGATTATTATTTTTAATAGCATCTTGATGTTCTATACCAACTTTAGATACATTTATATTGTATTTATATAATTTTATTTTATTATATATTTTTGTATATTCATTTACTAATTCATATGTATTATCAGTACTATTATTATCAACAAATATTATCTCATCAACTAAATCAATTACACTTTCTATACAACTTTTAATATTTAAACCTTCATTTTTTGCTCTTATTATTAATGATATACCATTTTTTAAAATAGTATTAAATAAATTATTATTTATATCATGTAATACTTGTTTAATGTCATTAACATAATTAATATTTTTATATTTATTTATTAAATTACGTTTATTATAACTTGAATTAATATTATTTTCATTAATATTATACAAGTTAATAAATTCATCAAATGATCCTAATAAATTATATTTTTTATTATTTGAATGATAATGATTATAATATTCATAAACACTTTTAAAATTTAAATTTGAATAATAATGTTTATAAAATAATAAATCAAATTTAGGATATAATTTATAAAAGTGATTTACAGAAGTTATTTTATTATTATTGACATTAATATTATTACTATTATTAGTTATGAAATCATTTATAGTATAATTTGTATTATTTAATATATTAAATTTATATATATTAAAGTCATTATCTATATTATACAAGTTTTTAATTACATCATATTTAATATTCATAAATATGATATACAAATAAATTTCAAATTATAAATTTATTAACATTTTTGGATATATTTCATGTTCTTTTTCATTTGAAGTACTATTTACAAAATAAGTTATATATGATGATATAACTATTTTATATTTTTTCACTTGTAATTCTTTTAAAAATATATAATCTTCAAATGGATTATTATAAAATAATATTTTATTTGATATTTTACTTTTAATAGCAAAACTTATACCAACTTTACCTCTATAAATATTTTTATCAGTCTTTAATGGTAAAACATGTCCATTTTGATATACCATTCTAAATATACAAACTTCCATAGTTTTTGTTATTTCAATTTCCTCTTTTAATTTATTTATATAAGTATTTGATAAACAATCATCATCATCAACAAAACCTATCCATTCTGTTTTTAATTTATTATCATTTATATATTTCATTCCATAATTTCTAACTAAACCTGAATTATTTTTTATATCAATTTTACCTAATTTATCTGTTTTTATATATATTATTCTATCATCAATTATTAATTCATTTATATCAATACCATCAAATATAACAATTGCATTCCAATCTTTATCATTTTGTGTAATTAGTGATTTCAATGTTTCATATAATGATTTTCTACCAATTGTTGGTATAATAAATGTTATAAATGTCATTAAATTAATAATGTAATATTAAATATTATTATATATTATTTATATTATTTAATATAATTTTAAATATTATTAAATATAATTTTATATTATTTATCAATATACTTAAAAGTACATCCTGATAAAGCACCATCTTTTTTAAGTTTTTTTATGTTAGATGTTGATAATTTTTTATAAAATCCATCCTTTATTATTGTTGTATTTGTTCCATATAATTTTTTTCTTAAATTGATAAATATTTTAAATAATAAATCTATTTTTAATTTTTTATATGCATCTTCTTTTTTTATTTTATCAATAAAACCATTTGGTAATTTATTTGGATCTCCATTTTCATATAAAGTATTTTTACAAGTTGGATTACAGAATGTATCTATACACATATTTGTAAATAATTTTTTATCTGCAAATAATTTATTTATTACTTTGTCTGTTTTTTTTTGACTTTATGTTTTGTTTCAGTATTGGCTTTTGATTTTTCGATTAATTTATTTTGAATTTTTTTACTAAATTTATATATTCTTTCAACATATTTATCACAAAAATCCTTTTCACATTGTTTTTGTAATTTATTAGTAACTTTTATTTTAGGCATTTTATATTATTTATAAATATAAATAATTAAAATTTCAATAATTAAATTTATTCAATTTATTCAATTATAATCTTATATTATTTTATATTATAAATATATTACAGAACATCCTGATAAAGCACCATCTTTTTTCAATTTTTTGATAGTTGTTTTATTAAGTCCTTTATAAAATCCATCTTTTATTACTGTTGTATTTGTTCCATACATTCTTTTTCTCATATCAATTAATAATTTTATTGTATTATTTAATACTGGTAATGTAGTTTTATTTTTTTTTAGTTTATTTACGACACCTTTTGGTAATGTATTACCTTTACCATTTTCAAATATAGTATTTTTACATGTTGGATTACAAAATCCATCTATACATTTATTTTTTAGAGTTTTTTTATTTTTAATAAATTGTTGTTGTATTATTTTGTCTGTTTTTTTTTTAATTTCTTTTTTTTTATTATTATCAATTTTAGAATTATCTATCAATTTCATTTGAATGTTTTTTGTTATTTTATGGAGTTTTTCAATATATTTATCACAAAAATCCTTTTCACATCGTTTTTGTCCAGTTTTATTGACAGTAACTTTTGGCATTATTATATAATATATTAATATTTAAATTTATACATATTCATACATTAAATAATATCTATTTTTTTCTTCAAAATTCACTATATGATAAAATTTTCCTGCTATTAATTCAGTAATATCTTTATTATAAATATTATATTGTACATGTACTCCCATAGTACTTATTTTATCAATTTTAATTAAATTCTTTTCACGAAATTTATCATAATAATTACCTTTGATAATATCATTTATATTAAATTTATCATAAAAATCACTATATTTAATAGTTTCATTACCTAATTTAGCAAAACAATTTTTAAAAACAAATACATCTATATTTGGATTATCATTAATTAATTCATTAAAATTAATATTATTATCAATATATTCATCAAAATCATTAAATAATATATATTTAGAATAATTTTTTAATATATATAATATATCATTGAGTGCCATTGTTTGTGAATAATGATATTCATTATAATAATAAGGATAATTCCATTCAATTAAATATATTTTTAAATTATTGACATTCATTTCAACTATTTTATCAAGTAATATATTATCAATTTTACCATTATAATATAAATAAAATGTATCAACACCCATATTATTATAATATAGAATATATTGTTTCATTAATTCATAATCATCTTTAAATAAAGTCATAGCAGATATATTATTATCTTTAAATCCTAATTGTTTTAATTTTACATGATATTTATATTTATCATATGAAATATCTAATTCAACTTTTTCTTTATATTCATTTAATTCTAATATTATTATATAAGAACCTTCAAAAATATCAGTATGTAACATAATTTCGCGATTAATTATAATATTATTATTAACATTTATATCTAATAAATCAATATTCCAATTATTTTGTCTATAATATGTTGAAGTCATAATTATTTTATTTTTACATAATGATATATTACTAAATAATAATCTATTATTATCATAATATAAATGAATAGGTTTAATAATATTTATATTTGATAATGATTTTGAAGGAGTACTTAAATTAAAAGTATTATTATAATAGTCATCTAATAAACAATATAAATTACCATTAATTTGTTTATATATTATATTATTAACTTTAATTAAATCATTTTCAAATATATATTCATCTTCATATATTATTTCATTATTACAATATATAATATTATTATTTAATATTAATTGTCTTGTACTATTTTGATGAATTAAATATATTATTAAATTACTATCATAATATATATTACCATGCATATAAAATTCTTCCATTCCCCAATTATCCCAATTTATTATAAGTTTATTATCAATTATTTCATATTTACCAGTTTCTTCAATATGATCTTCTCTATATAATTTATTGAAAATATTATCTAATATACATACTCCAAACCAATCTTTATGTACAATATTTATTTGTATCATATTTAATATAAATTAGGTATAATATAATTGGTGTAAAATTATATATATTTTAAACTAATACATCTAAATTTATTTTATTTTTCCATTTATTACTAAAATATTCCCAATGTTTCTTAAATTTATCATTAAACTCTTTACCACTACCACCCCATTTATGTTCTATATATTTTGATTGATCTAATTTATAATTTATTTTATTAAGTGATAATGATTGCATTGATAAATCAGTATCTTCAACCCAAAACATATCATAATAAGGATCTAAATGAAAACCAAATATATTTAAATCCCTTCTAAATACTTGACAACAACCTGCTATATGATGAACTTTCAATTCTAAATTATCATTGACATCTTCTTGTTGTCCAAATTCCCAACCTTTAATATAAGCACCTGATATACCAATTATTCCATATTTTTCATCATATAACATTTCTCTAATTTTATCAAAAAAATTATTATTTATTAAATAAGCATCTGAGTCTAAACTTACTATAATATCACCAATAGAACGTTTAAATAATATTGTTCTACCACCACATACACCCAAGTTTTTATCTGACAATAATAATTTTATTTTATTTTTATAATTAAACTTTCTGTGAAAAAATTTTAAATAATCTACACATTCTTTATTACTATTATTATCTAAAATAATTAATTCAACAATATAATCTTTATATAAACAATTCACATAACTTTCTAGACATTTTTTTATTATATCTAATCTATTATATGTTAAAAATACAATACTAACAGTATTTTTAATAAATTTTCTTGCAAATATATTATATAAAGTATTATTTATAATAATATCTTTTTCAGTTAATTGTTTTAAATATTCATTACTATAAGTATCCCATAAATGAATACAATAACTTTTTTGTATTATATTTTTATAATCATTTATTTTAAATTTATTATTAAATAATACATCTTTTATATTATACCAAAATGGATAAAAAAATGATGTATAATCTAATATTGTAATATTATTTATATTTATTTTAGATAATTCATATGGTATTCTTACACTATGTTCATCCCAATATTCATCTCTACCTTTAGATCTAAAAGTTTTATATGTTTCTAACCATTTTAAAGAAAATTTTGAATTTGGCTTACTTAATATTACTGCATTACATAATCCATATTTATTATTATCATCTATTTGATAACTCATTACAAAATCATTATCTAATAAATCATTGAATGATTTTAAACATATTGTATCAATATCTAAATATATACCTCCATATTTAATTAATGCATTTAATCTTATTATATCTGCTTTATGTGCATAATGTATTAAATCATTATTATAAATTTGTATTGGTAATTCAACTTTTATTAATATTAAATTATTAATATCTTTTATTTTATTCCAATATATACCATATGGTTCATAATAATAATGAATATATATTTTATCTGGACAATTAACTTCATAAGCAGACTTTATTGCAATATATTTATATAAATCAAATTCTTCTGTTTGTTCTTTTAATCCATATATAAAATGAATTATATTTGGTATCTTATTTATTAATTTTTTATTATTATCTTTATTAATATTATTAATATCAATTCCATTAATATTCATATCAATATCTATATAATCTTTTATATTCCAATCTACATTAATGATATTATTATCTTCAATACTAAAAGTACCTTTTTGTAAATTACTTTTTTTATAAATTATATTATGTTTATAATCTATATAACAGTTATCTTCCCAATCATTATGAGTTAAATATATTATATTTGAATAATAATATTTATTATCATCAAAATGACATATAAATATTTCTTCATTCCATTTATCCCATTTAATTATTAATATATTATTAATAAATGTATAATCTCCAAATTCATCATTTATATTTAATCTTTTTAATCTATTATTAATTGTATTTAATATAACAGTATCATTCCAATTATTATGATATATATCTATATATATTTCTAATTTAATATTATTTATATTATTTATATTATTTATATTATTTATATTATTTATATTATTTATCATCTATTTATAGCCACATAAATATTATTTTATATTATACATAATAATGAAAATTATCTTTTTCATTATCATCTAATAAATTATATATATAATCATATAATTCTTTCCAATTATATTCTAATATTTTATAGAATATATCATCACTATATATTTTCTTATCATTAATATTAAATTGAAAATTATGATAATTTGATATATTTAAGTTATTTATATAATTAATATTTATATAATGAAATTTTAAATTAGGATTCATATTTTTAATTATTTCAATAAAATTAATTATTAACTTAATATCATCATTATCATTTCCATATCTTATAAAAAATATCTTATCATTAGTTTTTATATCATTAATTAGTCTATAATATCTTCTTTTATATTTTTCTATAACATCATTATATAAATTAATATCTTTCAAATCATGATGACTAATTATTTTATCAAAATTACCAAATATAATAGAATATCCATTATCTTTATTTTTATATACTTTTAAATCACTATTAAAATAAAAATCAATATATTTATTATTTAATGTTAATACTTGATTAATTGCTTCTAATGATATTTCTAAATATGAAAAAAAATCAGTTATACAATCATTATTATAAAAATGTTGTTTTATACCAGTAAATATACTACATGCTTCTCCACCATTAATTGATGATAATGATATTATTTTCATATCACTTTATAAAAATATATAATATTTAATTATAAATAATTTTCCAAATACCATTTATTTGGTTGTATTGTATCATCTATTTTATGATATTCTTCATATATATTATTTTTTATTAATTTATCGTATTCAACATATAATTTAATATTATATTCAATAAATTCTTTAAATTTTATCTGTATATCATTTAAATCATTTACTCCTATGAATTTACATTTATTTTTATTATTTAATCTTTCACCTATTGAACCTCTATTTAAATAAAATATTGATAATCCTGAATTTATTGCATTTGTTAATGAATAACAATAAGTTTCTTCAAATAATGATAAATAAACTATACCATTAATATTATTTTTATGTAATTGTTCTATTATTTTATTGTCTTTATATTCATTATGAAATAAAATATTACTATTATAATTTTTAAAATCATTATGAATATTTCCAAAAACATGATATCTAATGATATATATTTGTTTATTATATATATATTCAATATTATTTGATAATTCATTAAATATATTTGCACCTTTATAATCTACATAATATCCTATATAAGCAATATTTATATGACGAACTTTATAATTATTTATATTATATAATAAATTATATTTAATTAATTTATCACAATGATTTACAATATGTATTTTATGTTTATATTTATTTAAATTAATTATTAAATTATAATTATTGAAAATATTATTAGATGGAAATATTATCAAGGTTACTCTATCAAGTAACTTTTTAAATAATATATGTTTTGTATTATTAATATTATTTGTATTTAATATTTTTAATTCTTTATTGAAATCTTCTTTTTTTATATTAGGATCATTAAAAAATAGCCATTGATAATCATGTATTGTTAAAAATATTTTAGTATTTGAATATTTAAAACAAGTATTTAAAAAATGAATATAATATTTAGATAGTCCATTAAATAATATACTATTAATATGTATAATGTCAATATTTTTATATAAATCTATATATAAATTATCATTATAATAATCATATATATTAAAATCAATAAAATTATATTCAATAAATATATTTTTAAGATCATTCATATATTTTTCTGTACCACCACCAATATGTGATATATTTAATATATTTAATTTTTTAGGAAAGTCATAATATTTTAAATATTGATAACTAGTCATTTTTAAATAATTATATCCATCTTCATTATTTGGTTCCAACATACATTGTTCATTCCATTCATTCCATGATGATATAAATATATAATCAATATCTTTATTTGGATTCTTATTTATTTTATCAAATAATTTATATAAATAATTACCATATATAGTTGGTGTAATATTAGTATAATAATGAGGATATTTATTATATTGTTTATTTTTATAATTTCTTCTAGGTGTATTATTCCAATTTAATGATATACCACAATGTTGTTCATTAAATATTTTATTATTATTTAATATAGTATTATACATTTTAATACCATCATATACATAAAATTGTGATGTTCTAAATTTACGTTCATTATCACTTATTTTAGTATAATTTTCATATCCATTTTCAATATCTCCTGATAAAATACTTTTTTTAATATCATCATTTTTATTTAAATATATATCTTCATTATAAACTCCATCTATATCATCAAATATTTTATTTTTATCTTCTGATATTATTTCAGTATAATTTAATGATGTAGCATAGCCTGGTTGAAATTCAATATAACCATTAATATTTTCAATATTAATACTATTATCAAATGGTCCCAAAAATCTCATAAAATGTATTCCATCTATAAAACCTTCTTTTATGGCCAATTCATTCCATAAATTAATAATATTTATTATATCATTTTTATCATGTTTTTCAATACGATAAAATATAAAGATTGGTTTATTACATTTTTTCATATAATTATTATGTTTAAAAAATGGTAATAAATAATAAAAATGTTCTATATTACCTTTTTCACAATATTCTTGTTTTATTAATATTTCATTTATTCCACCATCCCATCTTTTAGTCCATTGTTCATTAGCCCAACAAAATACAAATGGTTTATTTGGTTCTCCATCTAATAACATTAATTCAGTTGGTTCATACATTACTTTTTTATTTTTAAACCAATAATGATAAAAACAAAATCCATATATATTATATTTATCAGCAAGTACTCTAATATATTTACGATGATTATAATCTGTTAAATTAAAATAACCAATATCTTCATGAGGTTGTTTAATAATTTGACCATTAACAATTCTAGGAATATTTTTTAATAAAGTCCATTCTGTAAATCCTTTTCCCCAAAATTCATTATTTTCAGGTATTTCATGAAATTGAGGAAATAATATTGCAATCATTTTAATGTCTTTTTTATCATGTATATTATTATAATTATCTATTAAATTTGTATAAATTTTACCATAAAATGAATGATTAAATATTTCTAAACCATATATATCCCATGTAATATATAATTTAAAATCTATAAAATAAAAAATTCCAGTATATTTATCATCATGTTTTCTTTTAACTGTCATATCTAATAAATTAAATATACATGTATCATTCCATAATTTACTTTCTAATAATATTTCAAATGAATTATTTATACAATTATAATATATATTATCATCTTTCTTATTAAATGTTTCATCACCCCATTTATCCCAATGAATTATTAATTTATTATTATCAAATAATATAGTATATTTTCCTGAATCCATATTTGTTTTTCGTTTAATTCTATTATTATTATGATCTATTTCAATTATATCAATCCATTCATTTGTAATAATTAACATTTAATATATATCTTAATTATTAAATTATAAAAAATATATTATTTTTACTTTACAATATTACTTTACAATATATGATTTTATATGAATATACATATTTTTATAATAATCAAATATATATCTATGATATGGATGAATATTTGTATTATCTTGATATAATACACCTATATTAATATTTGGATTAGGATATAATGATAATATCCAGTTTTCAGCCTTATATCTAGTTAATTCTGCAGTTAATGATAAATTTAAATCAATATAATTTAATTTATCAATATAACTTTTTTTAGACCACCAAAAATTACCTGAATAATGATATGTATGTTCTAAATTAACATTTGCATATTTATCTGTAGTACATTTTTCATTAATTATATTATTACCTATAGTATCAAACATCAAATTTTCTAATCCATCTAAACATTCTTTATAACAATTAATCAAAAAATATTCCATCATATTTCTCCATGACTTTATTATATTATCATCACCTGCTTTTCGTACTCCTTTAGTATGTATATATAATATATATAAATCTTTTTCATCATTCATCCTTTCACAATATGATTTTATACTATTTATTGTTAATAATTCATATAAATATAAACGTGTATCAATATATATAATATTAAATTTTTTATCAGTAAATATTGGATTATTTATATGTTTAATATCACCTAATATACATAACATTATTTTATAGGTAACATTATATAAGCCAGATTTTTTTATTGAATATATTTGTTCTGTAAATATATCTTCCCAATTTTCAATACAACATATATGTATAAATATAATTATTTTATGTTTATATTTATAATTATTATTTGATAATATACTGTTATTTGATATTTTATTTATCAATACATCTTCCTTATAGTAACTGTAATCATCTTTTTTTATAAATATTTCTTTACCCCAATAATCCCAAAATATTTCTATAAAATTATCATTTATATTAAATTTTCCAGTTTCATTATTATGTTTTATTCTTTTTAATGTATTACTTTTATAATTAATAATTGCTTGATCAAACCATTCACTATGTATTAAATATATTAATTTAATATAATTTGGTTCATTATCACTATGATAGATATAACTGTCATATGTATGATATTTTTCTATATTAATATCACTCCAATAAATTGTTATTGTATTTATATTTAAAGTAAATTTATATAATAAATCATTTAAATAAAATGAATTATTAGCAAAATTTAAAATTATTTCTGTATTTAAATTTGCCAAATATATTTTATTCATATATTTAATCTATTTATATTTATGGTTTTCTTTTGTAATATATTACTTATATATAAAAAATGATTAAAATAATTATATAATCCTATCAAGTTAAATAACTAATATTAATATATTTAATAGATTCATAATACCTGTATAACTAAAATGACTGAATATAATAAAGAACATTTAGATAATTGTGTAGATGAATATGTTAAACTTATTCAAGAATATTCTTCAAATAAACAAGAAACAATTAATGCTATAAGTATATTATTACAAGATCCTTGTAATGCATTACATATAATGATTAATTTTCATGATATTGATTATTATTTATCAAATGTTAATCCAATTGATAAAATTGATATATATTGGCATTTTTTTAACGAAAATATATATCAACATATATATAATTCTGCAGTAAATCATGAAAATGACATATTTGCTAAATATTATTTTAATTCAGCACTCATAGTGGAATTAGTAAAATATAATTTAGTAAATATATTAAATAATGCATTAGTAAATAATACTATTGATATAGATGATATATTACTTAAAGAATCTATATCTCAAACAATAAATGATAAATATAAAGATACAAAAAAAGTTATTCAAATTTTATATGATTGGATTAAATCATATTTTACTGATTTAGATATACAAGATGTAGATCAATTATTAGTCATAAATAATATTAATTTTATCAATAAATAAATTTATATATAAATATTTACATAAAATAGATTTTATTTATATTTACGTCGTTCTTTCATACCATGATTTATAAAATGATCATATGCATCATTATCACTTAAATTACTTAAATCAGGATACATATTTTTATAAATAACTGGATTAAAATCAGTTGGTATTTTATAATATCTATTTTCATGTATGCCTTTTTTCATATAATGACTTTTTAATTGTTCTTCTGTTAATTCATTTAATTCTGGATATATTGTTTTATAATAATTTGCATTAAAATCAAATAATAATGGTGTTTGTATTTTAATCATATTTTTATGTTTAATATTTTCATATATATCAATATTTTGTAATTTATTTAAAATATTGATATCAATACTACTATTTAAATTATTAATATTATTACTATTAGTAAAACCATTTAATAATTTATTATTATTATTTTTTGTAAAACCATTTATTAATTTACTATTATTATTATAGTTATTATTATTGTTATTATTAATATTGTTATTATTATTATAGTTATTATTATTACTATTATTTTCAATTAAATTACTGTTAATGTTATTATTAATATAATTGCTATTTAAATTACTGTCAATAAATTTATCTGTAATATTTTTATTCAAGTTATTTAAATTATTAATAATATTAGGTTTAGATTCATCTAAAATAGTTGTATCATAATATTTTCGACCATCTTTATAACCAGAAGTTATAAAATGTTCATATAGTTTTTGATTTGACAAAAAGTTTAAATCAGGATTTGATTTTCTATAATTTTCTAATTTAAAATCATTTGGTATTTTATATATTCTATTTTCTTTTGATCCATTCATTATATAATGTTCAATTAATTGTGTAGAATTTAAATTATGTAAATCTTTATTTAATTTTTTATATTCATTAGGTTCAAAATCATCAGGTATTTTATATAATCTATTTTCTTTTATACCATATTCAATATAATGTTTTTTTAATAAATCATCTGATAATTTATTTAAATCACTATTAAACTTTTTATACATATTTGGATTAAAATCTAATGGTAAATCACTATATATATCATTACTAATATCACTAATATCAATATTTTTTATTTTATTTTTATTATATTTTGTGTATTTATTATTTTTTAATTTATTTTTATTATTTTTATTTTTTATATTAGATTTACTAATATCATTATCATTATCAATATTATTATCTAAAATATTAGTATTAATATTATTATAATTAATATTAGTATTTGAAATATTAGTATTTGGAATATTAGTATTTGAAATATTAGAATTGATATTTAAATTATTCATATAAATGTTATTATTGTTATTAAAAATAATTAATTTATAAACACCATCATAATTAATGTCATTAGTATTTTTAAATGTATTAGTAAAATTTTCAAAATTATCTAAAGTAGTTATTTTATATATTCTACCTTCTTGAAATCCACTATATAAATAATGATTACATAATTGTTCATCACTTAAATTAGCAACATCTTTATATATTAATTTATATATACTTGGATCAAAATCATCCGGTATTTTATATATTTTACCATTTGAAAGACCAGTATATAAATAATGTTCTATTAATTGTGAATCAGTCAAATTTATTAAATCTCTATTTATATTTTTATATTCAATTGGATTAAAATCATATGGTATTTTATATATTCTTTTTTCTTTAATACCATGTAATAAATAATGTTCTACTAATTTTATATCAGATAAATTAAACAGGTCTTTATATATTCTACGATATATTTTAGGATTAAAATCATCAGGTATTTTATAAATATAACCTTTTGAAATACCTTTATATAAATAATGTTCCTTCAATTCTTCATCTGTTAATTCTTCCAATTCTTTATATATAGTTTTATATAAAAGTGGATTAAAATCATCAGGTATTTTATATATTCTTCCTTCATGTATTCCATAATGTAAATAATGATTTTCCAATTCTTTTGTAGTAAGTTGATTTAATTCAGGATATATTTTACTATATAATATTGGATTAAAATCATTTGGTATTCCAATAGGTATAACTTCATTAACATTTTTATTTCGTAATTCATTAATTTCTTTTAAATTCAAATTATTTATATTTTGATATATTTTTTTGTATTTATCTATACTAAAATTGTTTGGTACATTATATATACGATGTTCTTTTGATCCAATCATTAAATAATGTTTTTCTAATTCATTTTTATTCATATTTTTTAAATCTTTATATATTTTTTGATATATAGTATAATTAAAATCATTAGGTAGTTTATATATTCTGTTTTCAGTTGCTCCAAATTGAACATAATGTTCTATAATTTTATCATTTGATATATTTTTAAGATCTGGATTTATCTGTTTATAAAATTCCAAATCAAAATCTTCCGGTAATTTTAATAATAAATTATTATTGAATTTTTTATATAAATAATGTTGAATAGTATGAATATCATCATATTTTCGTATATTATTATCTCGTCTATATAAATCTATATTAAAATCTTTCATGTTTTTCTCAAAATCACTTCTTCTATATAATTGTATTACATTTTTTGATACATTATAATTTATTATAGAACCTACTATAAAATATTGATCATATTGACTATTAAATAATATATGTGAATAAACATTAAATAAATTAGGTAAATTAACAGGTTTTTTAATAATAGCTAATTTATTAATGCAATTTTTGTAAAATTCATTTATGTCATTATCTTTTGTAAATTTATTTTTATAATATGTTCGTCCTTCATATATACCATTTTTAATATAATGATTTATAACATTAATATCTGTAAATTTAGATATATCAGGATTATATATTTTGTAATTATATATATCAAAGTCATCTGGTAAATCAAAAAAATATAACATATTCAAATTTTTTAATATATTTCTATAATATTCAGGTAAAACATTAAACATATTATTTTTAAATCGTCTTCCTTCAAATTGTCCTATAGTAATATAATGTTCTAATAATTCATCTGTTGTCATTTTATTTAAATCATCGTAAAAATTTCTATAAAAATAATGATCGAAATCCTTAAATGATTTACCATATATATTTATTTTATAGTTATCTTGACAATTTGTCAATTTTTTAAGTTTAATTATACCAAAAATATTTTTTACAAGTAAATATTTTTGCATTAATTCTTCATTTCCATCTATTTTAATAAAACATTCATGGTTTTCATCAATATCCTTTATACATAAATCTAAATTAGTCATTAATGTTTTCAAATCATTTATTAAAGATTTTTTATTATCAATAAAATCTATAAATTTACTGATAATGGTTGTTTTTAATAAAAATAAATAATTAGGATAATGATGTTTAATTTCATTAGTATCATTATATGCAAATAAATTGATATTATCAAGCATATAATTATTAATATATTCAAAATATTTAGATATATTAGAAGTTAATAAAATGGAATCATTAATAAATAAAACATAATCAAAATCATTATAATTTATATTATGTAATCCATATATCCATTTACCATAATCATATAAATGATTATTATCAATTAAATAATAATTTTTTATCAAATTATTTGCAATTGTTAAATCTGATTTTAATAATACTGCATATCTTTCTGTTATAGTATCTATTAAACATATTTCTGTTAAATATTCTTTTAGTATTGATATATTATTAATATTAATATTATATTTTAATGTACTATTAGTATGTGAAGCAATAATTCCTAAAATTTTGTATTTATGCATTTAGATAATATTTAATTAATATAAAAATTTAAGATTTTTATCCTATAAAAAATATTTTTAAATATTAAATGGATATTGAATGGATTGATTTAAAATATATTGATGATACTAATAAAACTTTAATAAATAATTATTTTAATAATCCAACTGGTAAATATCATTATAATAATAATATATTAACAGTTAATATTGATAATTGGGGAATTGAAAAATTTTATTTAAATAATAAATTGAAAAAAGAATCATTTTATGAAGTATATTATAGTAATTTTAAAGATATATTTAATTTGGGAATAACTATACAAATAGGTAGTTGGGAAACATTTAAGAAAATGGAACATTTTTTAAATAACTTTAAAAATATTAATGTTAATATATATGCAGTTATTATAAAGGATATTGTAAATGAAACTATATTGAATAATTTAAAAAGATATTCAAGTATAACTATATTAATAGCAGAAAATAAAGGTATGGATATTGGTCTATTTTTTGTGGCTCTTCATTATATTAAAATAAATGAATATAATCATGATTATTTATTTAAAATACATACAAAGACATTAGATGTTTTTAGAAATGAAACATTATTTAATTTAATGGGTTCTCATGATAAAATTATAAATAATTTAAAAATACTTTCAAATAATAATGTTGGAATGATTAGTGGAAATACAATATATAAATATAATGAAAACAAAGGAATATTTCATTCAAATTACTATCATATTGAAAATTTAATATCATATTTATATAATAGTAATGTTGAATATAATAATTTAGAGTTTCCTGCTGCAACATTTTTCATTGTAAAATTATCATGTTTTGATATATTGACATATAAAATAATAGAATATTTTTATTCGATATTAAATACCAAAGATACATTAGATATATTTTGGTATAGTACATATTATGGAATAAATATAAATAATAAAACAAATATTTATAAAGATTATATTAATAATAAAACAACTAAATATCCAAATAATTTGAATTTACAATATCAAACTGGAAAAATGGGTTTAAGGGATTGTATGATAGAACATGCATTTGAAAGAATATTTGGATATATTTGTAAAAAAGCAGGTTATTTAATATTAAGAAATGCATAAATATTTAATATCTTCTACCATCATATTTGCCTTTTTTAATCCATTGAATTAATAATTCATCTCTAGATTGTAAATTTAAGTCTTTATTTGAAATATTATATTTATGAATATTAAAGTCAAATGGGATTTCAAAATATGGTAATACATTATTAGTTTTATATAATGCAATCTTTATATAATCTGGTAATATTTTATAATCATTTGTATAACTTCTAAATTCATATTGTCCATATTTTATATAATGTTGTTTTAAAAAATCGTCATCATAATTTTTTAAATCATCATTATATTTTCTATATATTTCTACATCAAAATTATCTGGTAATTCATCTGTATATATACTTTTATATTCTGTTAATATTTTATTTAATTTTTGAATTGATATAAGATTTATTATATTATGTGTTAATAAATATTTAAACATAACATCATTAAAATATATATTTTGTTTATAATTATTTTCAAGATAAGCAACTTTAATAAAAGTCATTTTATTTTTAAATACATTAAATAAATTTGTTTCTAAATCTTTTGATTTATTTATAGTATTATTATTTGAATTAGTATTTGCATTAGTATTTGAATATAATGATTTATTTAATGATTTAACCAACTTATTTAAATATTCAGTTTTAAATGTAAATAAATTCATTTGATGATGATATTGATTTTCTGTACTATCAGTATATGAATAAAAATCCATATCATGTTTATATATATATTTAAAATAATTCTCTAATGATGAATTATATATATAATTATCATTTATAACTGTTATGTAATCAAAATATTCATCATTTATATCTCTTAATATAAATAATAATCTTTCATAATTAATATCATTTTTATCATCTTCTTCTTCAAATGTTTTATTCAATGATAATATTATATATTTGTATATTTTATTATTATCTATAATATCTTGTTTAAGTTTATTTGAATATAAAGAATTATTATCAAAAATTATTATTTTGTTGAAATTATCATTTAATTTTTGGAAATTATTAATACTACATCTATATTTTAAATCAGTACTTGTATTATTAATAAATATACCCAAGTGTCTCATATTATATTATTTTTTAGATAAAAATAATATAAATTAAATCTAAATAAATTAAATCAAATCTAAATAAATTAACTATAAATAAATATAGATTATATATCAAGTCTAAAAATCATCATTATTTATTTCAAAATCTACATTATCAACAGCAATTTTTGATTTGGCATATTCTCCAACTCTTAATTCGAAAAAATTGGCCTTTGGTCTTAATGAAATTAATTCCATAAAATCAAATGGATTTTCAGTATTCCATATCTTTTCATATCCTAATTGTAATAATAATCTATCTGCTACAAATTCTATATATTTTTTCATCATATCTGCATTCATACCAATTAAAGCACATGGTATAGACTCTGTTATAAATTCCTTTTCTATTTCAATTGCTTCTTCAAATATATTTCTCACAATATCTTTATTAACTCTATTTTTAATCATACTATATAATAAACAAGCAAATTCACAATGCATACCTTCATCCTTACTTATTAATTCATTACTAAAAGTTAATCCTTGCATTAATCCTCTCTTTTTTAACCAATAAATAGCACAAAAACTACCTGAAAAAAATATACCTTCAACAATAGCAAATGCTATTAAACGGGTTTGAAAGTTAGTATTTTCCTTATTTTGTATCCATTTATAAGCCCATAATGCTTTTTTTGATACTGATGGTATATTTTCAATTGAATTAAATATACGCATCTTTTCATCTGCATCCTTTATATAAGTATCTATTAATAAACTATATGTTTCACTATGTATTGCCTCATTAAATATTTGATATGAATAAAATGCTCTAACTTCTGGTATTTGTACTTCTTTCATAAAATTAACTGCTAAATTTTCCATTATTATACCATCACTACCTGCAAAAAAACCAATAACATTTTTTATAAAATATCTTTCATCATCTGTTAATTTATCCCAATCATTTTTATCTTTAGATAAATCTATTTCATTTGCTGTCCAAAATGATCCTTCTGCTCTTTTATATATTTCATATATTTTTGGATATTCAATTGGAAATAATACAAAACGTTTATTATTGGGTGCTAATAATATTTCAGTTTCATTATCAGTATCTTTAATGTTATTAATGTTATTAATATTATTAATTGTGTCTAATTTAAATTCAGTCATTTCAAATATATTATATTTTAATATATAAAAATTATTTTAAATTTAAATTTTTTAAATAAAATATTTAAATTAAATAAATGAATTATAATGATTTTGAAAAAAATGTTATACATGAATATTGGAAAACATTATCAAGACATACTATTTCTACAATACCATCTAATAATTATATTAAAAAACCATTTCTTGAAAATTATATAATTAATTTATCAACTATTATTAATAATGATGAATTAAATAATAAAATTATGAATTTTATTGATAAAGATAAAATAAATACAGATGAAATTATATTATTTATATCAAATAATATCGATTTGAATAATACTGAAAAACAAAATATTTCAAATAATCCTCCATATCCAATATTAATATTAAAATATCAAATTAAATATTTTAGATTTTATCAAACTATTGTAGAATTATTATTTGATAATAAAAAAGAAGATAATGAATTATATTATTATATATATTTATATATTAAAAATAATAAAAAAGATATACAAAAATATAGTAAAAATAATATGAAATTCATGTTATTTTGTAACTATTTAAATGATTTATTAATAAATTATATAAAGTTATTTGAAAAACTAGTTAATGATAAAATAATTATTAACAGTTATACTCAAAATGAAATATTTAAATTCTTTATCAAAAATATTTTTAATAATTGGTATTTAATATACAAAAATGACATAAGTGAAAATAAATTTGATGATAAATGCAAAACATTCAAAACTAAATCTAATTTAGGTTTATTTTATAAGTTATCATGTGTATCAAATATTCATTAAAGGTTACTGTATCACAGTAACTTTATCACAGTAACTTTATCACAGTAACTTTATCACAGTAACTTTATCACAGTAACTTAAATCACAGTAACTTTATCACAGTAACTTTAACTTTATCACAGTA
>JACCEB011799243.1_pt1 | contig 61547 bp, 58 predicted proteins | sample 7454761 | NCBI WGS metagenome assembly JACCEB01 (sample SAMN15323454, study PRJNA562643) | freshwater metagenome | isolation source: river surface water | place: USA:Blue River Watershed | collected 2017-08-18
AATTAAAAAGTAGTAGTGACAGCACGTAGAGAACGAGAACCTTTAGATGATAAATTACGAGGTAATTCAATAGGCATAGGCATATATTGTATTTCACTTAAATAACCAAGATATTGATCAACTTCTGGTAAAATTTGTTCAACACAATAATCAGTGACAAGATTATTTAAATAATCTACTTGTTCTTTAATTTTATTGGGTAAATTGGGAGAATGTTGTAAATAAATAGAACGCATAATAATTTCTAAATTTACATCTGATTGTCTATCAATAACATGTTTCTTATTACTTTTAATATAAACATTATATCTTATTAAATCTTGTATTCTATTTAAATTTTGTCTTGAAAAAAATACATGACTTAATGTTGAACTCTCTTGAATACCATATAAGGCTTCTACTTGAAAATTTTGTTTTGTTCCATCTTTGGTATATTGTTCAAATAATTCTATATCTTTTATATTTGTATTATCATAATTAATTATACGACCATTTTGGAATTGATTAATTGCATATTTAGTATCAGCTGGAGAAGTATATTCTAAATCTTTTTTATAATTAGGATTAAAAGATTGAGGAGTATTCATAATATATTCTTTTTCTATTTTAATAGTATAAAAAAAAATAAAAATACTTACAAATAATTTTTTTATTTATTTACAAATAAATAAATAATTAATTATATAAATTATTTTTTTTTTATAACAAACCATAAATCAACATGATTTTGACAATAATAAAGTTCTTCAATATATTCATTTAAAAATAAACAAATTTCTTTAAATAAATCAAAATTATATACAAAATGATGTATTATTCTTGTTTGAAAATTATTTAAACATTTTTCTTTAAAAATATCAAATTTTGAATTTATTCTATCTCTTGATAAATCATGTTTTTTCAAAATTTCCTCTAGTTTTGATAAATCATCTTCTTTTATATTATTTTCAAATGCTTCTTTTATTTCTTTAAATTGACTATATCTTCGATAATGATCAAAAGTATATTTTTTATCAGGTACTATAATTATTAAAAATCCTTCATTTTTTAATACTCTTAATGATTCTTTTATTGCTTTTATTGGATTAGCTATATGTTCTAAACAGTTTGATGAAAAAACAAAATCATAAATTTTATCATTTATTGAAAATAAATCTATATTATCATTTAAATATATTTTGTTATAAAAATTATTATTTGTATATTTTTCAATTCTAAATTTTTCATCTAATATTGTATTATCTAAATTTAAATTATTATTATAAATTAATTGACCATTTCTAATTGAAGGACCCCCTATTTCTAATCCTTTCTTATTTTTCGTTATATATATTAATTTTGATTTTAAATTTTCAAAACTAATTTCCTTATATTTATCATTATTATTTATCACATTATTTGCATTAAAATTTATATTAAAATATTTTAATTTTTCATTTAAATTTTTAAATTTAATATATGCATTTTTTTCTCGTTCTGTATTCAGTAAAACATTTTTTTCTTGTTCTGTATTCGGTAAAACATATTCATCATTTATATTTTTTTTATCAGTTTTAACTATAGTATCATTTTTAATTAATTTATTTGTAAAAATTATTTCTTTAGATTTATTGTTTATATTACTATTATCTTTATTATTATTTATTATTTTATCTTTAACATTATTAATATTATTTATATTATTTATATTACTTATACTATTTTTATCTATTTTATCAGATTCTATAATATTTTTTATATTATTATTATTATTTAAATTATTTAAATTATTATTTATATTATTATCTGTTTTAATATTATTTAATTTTAATTTTTTAATTTGTTTTTTTTTTATATTTTTTTGATTTTTTTGAATATTTAAAATTCTATTTATTTTTTTTAACGGGTTATCTAAATAATTCATTATTTAAATATAAAAATAAAAAAAATATAATAACTAAATTTAGTTTTCTTTATAACCTGTCGTTATAACCGTATCACGCTTTGTATCAATATGTGTTTCTTTAAGTACATTTACTGTTTCATGTATAATAAATGTTAAACTAAAATCTCGTCCTAATTGATATATCATATAATTTTCATCCAATATTAAAATATTTATACCCTCTAGTTTATCTAAAGGTTGTTCGTATAATAAAGCAAAATTTGAATTAATCATAACATTTGTATTAATATTATTAGGTAAAGAACCTAATATTATTTTACCAAATATATTCGATTCATTTTTAACTAAAGCTGATTGATTTCTATATTTACTAAAAGGTAAACATTGATAATCTCCACCTATACCTGTATTAAAATATAATTCATATACATAATTTTGATTTAATTGATTATTAACTGCATCAATTGCAATTTGCATGTTTGTATAATCTAAAACCATATTTGTTGGTCTTATTAATAAAAATAAATAATTGTTTGCTATAAAATAATATTCACCATTGTAATTTTGTAAATTCATTTTATTATTAGGTGATCTATAAAATAATGGTATTGCTTCAGCATTTGAATTTTCTGTTAAATTTTGTTGAACTTCTATACCAAATAAATTTGTATGTACAAATGACCACGATGATGATTTTGCAAATACTAATGTTTGGTCTGTATTATTTGGTATAGGCCATGCAAATAAATTTAATACTGATCTTTTTTTAACATTCTCTGTTGAAATTTCATAACTTACATATTTACCATTAACTATATCAAAAATAAATTTAAATAATAATGCTCTTCCAATTATAGGTCTAATTTCAGATGATGTACTTTGAGTAAATTCACCATAATATCCTTTATTTGTTTGACCAGTATTTAAAGCATTTGTTAAAAATTGATTATATATAACAGTATCATTATTTATTGGTCTATATATCCATCCTCCTGTAGGTGTTATTCTTCTTCCATTTAGATTACCAAATGATACTTTTAATGCAAATCTTAAATAAGAATGTTTGGTAAATCCACCTCCAAGAGCAGGGGTTTCAAAAACTATTCTATCATAAACTTTATATGTCGAAACTGAATTTAAATATTTTTCGGTATATGAATGACTTGTATAAATACTTAAATCATAAAATTCAGTATAATTCATTTGATGTAAAGATATCCCTCCAACATAACCATCTAAACCAGTTAATACTAAAGGATATGGATTAACTATTACTGGTTTAGATGGGTCAGTTGCCCAAAAATCAGATGAATTTTTTAATTCTTTTACTGTTATATAAACATAATCTGGATCAAATGAAGTTATTAGAGGATAAGTTGTATCTATATAATTGTAAAAAATATCATATTCTGGTAAATCTGTTGTTGTTGTACCAGGTTCAAATGTTTGAATAGCTACTACTTCTAATTCCTCCATTCTGTTTACACAAAAAACAGCATTTGTTACAGGATTAATATCAAAAGTAAATAATGTAGGAGAATTAGGTTTACCACCTCTGTCTTGTGAATAATAAGGTTCTTCGTATGGATTTCTCCATGGTGTTGGATCTGTTATGTTTACTTCAGATGTTTTATTTGTTTGAAGTTCATAAAAATTTATATATGAAGAACCATGTGGTATTACACTAGCTGCTTGTTTTATTTGTTTTTCCATTGTTTTTACCGTGTAATAACCAGATGCTAAAAATATTTGATATACTAAAAAATTTGATTGGTTTAATGGAATGTTTGATACACAATTAGCTGATAATGTTGAATAATTAATAATTTTTGAATTAATTGGAACTGGAATAATATTATCATCTACTTGTTCAGATATTAATAATTCTCTACTTGCATATTGCCATGCTAATACATTATTATAATTATTTACAGGAGGTATCGCATTTGGAAAACAAATATCTGTTATTTCTAATTTACTAACATTTTCATACACTTTATTAAAATTTATAGAAAAATTATTTGAATTTAAATGAACACTCTTATTTCTATCCTTACTATTTATACTGATTTTTGTTATTTTATCTTTTTGATATGAATGATCTACTATATCTTTTATATATCCATCAAATTTTGGATAATGATTTTTTTTTAAATTTGTTGGATATGGTTCTTGAAGAGTTTTATTTATATTAAAAGGGTCTGATTCTTTATCATCATTATTCAAATATTCATTCGTTTCTATTTCTCTTGAACCTACATATTCTCTAAATCTTGAATAATTTTTTTTTGATTCTTCCAACTGTTTATCAGTTATAACATCAGTATTTTCAAATATATTAGTGAACAATAAATCTTGTGGGTCCATTTATTATTATTTTATTCTATTATTATAAAATTTATATTTAATAAAAATTTATTTTTTATTAATTTATTTTAAAAATATTATTTTAAATTGAATTTTATTAAAATTTATTTTTTTTAGTTTTTAATTTATAAATTATATATTTAATTAATTTTAATTTTTTTAATTTTTTAATTTATTATATTAATTAAAGTTTTGAATAATTAATTTATTTTTTAAGTGTTCTTTTCGCAACTGGTTTCTTTTTAGTTGCTTCTGATTTCTTATTAGCTTTTGTATTATTCATTTTTTGCATATAAATTTCCAAATTTTTATCATAAACCTCTCTAAGTGCATAAAGATCATCTTTCCAAATATCTTTTTCACTCTTCGATTGTAAATCATTAAATTCTGCTAATTTATTTTCATGCATTCTCTTTAGTTCTTCAATCTTCTTTTTAGTCAATGAACGAATTTGCATTGAAAGTAAATAATTATAGTTCATCTTTGATTCATCTTCATCATCACCAAATTTAGGATAATTTCTTTCTTCTAATTGAGCATAAATCTCTTCATCCTCTTTTTGAATAATTTGAATTTCATCATCTATAAATTCTGTGATAAATCTAATCTTTGATTCATAAATATCTAATTCGCGTCTTAATACTTTTAGTAAATATTCTTTGCGTTTTACATAATATGCTAAACGAATAATATAAAACTCTTTCAAAATATCTTCAACTGATTCATATTTAGCAATTACACCTCTACAATTAAACATATGCATATTTGTATAACTAGTATTCTTTGAATCAATTAAATCTAATGTTTCTTCAATAATTTCTTTTGATTGCATCTCTTCAATTGCACCTTTTTTAAATTGAACTGTAAAATCAATCTTTGTATCCGTACAATTATTATCAATCTTTGATATAACATATTTATTGATTTTAACCTTTGCTTTATCACCATCTCCTGATGATTTTTCAATCTTTTCATTCATCATCTCTTCCAAAAATGTAGTATATTTACTCGTCCATTTTCCAATAGGAAGTTCTGTGATTCTAATTTTTGTATCATCAATTACTTCATACTTACCCTTATTTACATAAGCATCATATGTGTTTTCTGTTACTTCAGCTTTTTGAACAATGTCTCCAATAAATCCTCTAAACCATGGTTTCATTTTAATTAATGGTTCATTGTCCATTAAATTAATCAAATTTTGTATAATGTCCAGTGGATTATGGGACGGTACTCTACAAGAATAACCAGTTCCGATACCAACTGCTCCATTTACTAAAATCATAGGAATAACTGGTACATAATGTACTGGTTCTACTAAATCTCCATCATCATCCATATATTCCAATAGTGCATTGTCTGCAGGATGGAAAATATATGATGTTATATTATTTAACTGAGTAAAAATATATCTCGGAGATGCTGCATCAGCTCCACCAAGAAGTCTTGTGCCAAATTGACCATTCGGAGTTAATAATTCAATATTGTTTGCTCCTACAAAATCTTGAGCCATACCAATAATACCTCCCAATAGTGAAGCTTCACCATGGTGATAATTTGATACTTCACTTACATAACCTGCTAATTGAGATACTTTAATTTCTTTCTTTAAATTTCTCTTTAAACAAGCATATAAAATCTTTCTGAGAGACGGTTTAAGACCATCTACCATACTGGGAATACTGCGCAAACAATCATAATTTGAAAAGTGTTTTAAATCCTTATCAATAAATTCAGAATATAAAATTCTTTTTTGTGTCTGTTCAATAATCTCATTTCTATCATATGTTTTTAACCATGATTTGCGGTCATCTTCACGGGTTTTCTGGAAGGCTAATTCAATTCTATCTAGTGATAAATTAAATTGTTCTTCATTCTTATTTCCATTTTCAAAATATTCACTCATTAAATATTCAATCTTCTTATTTTCAAAGTTCTCAAAATATTCTTTTGCTTCTTCTGATGTACTGGTACCAAGACCCTTATAGTATTTAATATCCCAATTTTTAATTGTTTCCATGTTTTGTTTCCATTGTTCAAATTCTGTCAATGTATAAAATTCATGAACTTCTTTATTATGTTTTGCTTTAATAATCGGAGTTGCTAATGCTATAATAAATCCTGGGACTTCTAATAATTCAGGCCAGAAGTATGAAAATAAATTCATAATTAAACCTTTAATATGAGAACCATCTACATCACTATCTGTAAATAACATGATTCTTCCATATCTTAAATCTTGTAAAACTTCTTCTTTTGTTCTCTTCTTATCCGAATACTTCAATCCTAGAATCTTTACTAAATTTGCAATCTCTTCATTTGCACTCACTCTGCGTTTATCTACATCTCGGACATTCATTACTTTACCCTTGAGTGGAAAAACACCAAAATAATCTCTTCCTACAACACTTAATCCTGCAATAGCTAATGCTTTTGCTGAATCTCCCTCTGTAAGAATTAATGTGCATTTATTTGATTCTTCTGTTCCTGCTTTGTTAGCATCATCAAGTTTTTCAATTCCACTGATTCTAGATGATTTTTTACCACTCGTTTTTTGAAGACCTAAATTTTCCTTAAAATCAGTTAATTTCATTGCTCTTTCAATTAAACTTGTTTTCATCACCTTTTCAATAAATTTTTCACCTGGTTCATATCTACTTCCAAATTTTGTCATTGGAGTAGTTAAATATTCTTTAATTTGACTATCAAATGCAGGATTTTCAATTGTTGATCTCACAAAAATAAACATGTTATTTTTAATATCCGCTGGTTTAATATCAACTTTCTTTCTTTTAACACCCTTTGTTGATGCAATTGTTGTTATAGCTTTTGTAATTGAATTTACTACACTATCAACATGTTTACCACCTTTAAGTGTACAAACACCATTTACAAAAGATACTTGTTCAAATTTCGTGTCAGGATTTACTGCGACTACAACTTCCCAACGGTCATTGCATTCTTCATAAACTCTTTCAGTCATCTCATTCAAATAAAAATTAACATATTTTTCAAGTGTTTTGCAATCAATTAATTTTTCATTTAAATATACACTCACCTTTTTACCAGTGCATGCTGTTGCATCAATAACACGTTTTTTCATAAATTGAACTGTTCCTTCATCTAATTTTTCAAGATTAAATCTCTTTAAATCAGGTGAAAAATCAATCTTTGTATAAGGCTTACCACTAAATCTTGTGATTTGTGGTTCAGTCTTTTCTTTCATATTATTTTTAAATTCTTGAATATATTTTAATTTTCTAGTTGAATCAACTGTTTCAACACGAAGATAGGTCGAGAATATTGAGGCCAATTTGGACCCGTATCCATTTTTTCCACCTGTAATCTTCTTTTCATTTTGATCATAATTTGATGAACTTCTTAAATTTCCTAAAATCATTTCCGGAATATAAATATTATGTTGTTTATGAATTTCAATAGGGATACCCTCACCGTTATTCATAACAGATAATAAATTATTTTCTTTATCAATAATAACTTTAATTTGTGTCACCTTATTTGCAAAATTATCATCATTTTCAATACGAACATGTTGATCAATTGCATTTACTAAAACTTCATCAAAAATCTTATATAATCCAGGAATGTATTCAATATTCTTAAATTCCATCTTTTCATCATTATTATCTAATGTCCAGGTCTCGATTTGAGTCTTTTCAATAGATCCAATATAAGTATCAGGTAAATCAAAAATGTGTTCCAAATCCGATTTTAACTGATATGTTTCTTCAATACTTTTCTGTTTGTTTTGAGACATTCTTCTTCTTATTTATTATTTAAAAAAACTATAAAAATATCTTAATCTTATTTCTTTAAATCCTTTTTTAATACTTTTTTTTAATCATTTTTTTTTTCATTTAGTTAAATGAAAAATATTTAACGTAAAAATATAATTCTTTTATTTTTTAATTAACGTAAAATATAGTATTTATTGTATTTAAGCACCTGTTAATCTTAAAACAAAATTAACAGGCACTCTTATTAAATTAATTAATGCTATTACTAATTTCATTAAATTTGCTCCTGTATCCACAGAACTTTTTAATATATTTAATAAATTTTTCATATGTTTTGCTATTACCATAAATATATTACCTATTTTTACATAAATTTCAAATAATTTACTTGCTACATTTGATAAATCTTTAAATGCTTCTTGTTGCAAATTTGCTATTACACTTCTAAATGAATTTAATTGACCAGATATTGCACCAAAACTATTATTTAATAAACTCATATTATTTGCATGCTCTCCCATACTTGAATTAAACATAGAATTAAATTCAGAAGATTTACATGCAGCAGATGTTTCATCAGCATTTCCTGGTGCTATACCAACCATTTGCAAAAATGGTGCTAAAGGAGAACATTTTAATTGATCCCAATTATCATCTATAAAGTCTCTATTTTTTTTTGATATAATTGCTCCCATTTTATATGATAATAAAAGCCTCTAATGATTATAAATAAAAAAATAATTAAATAAATGCGCTTTTTTTCTTATTTTAAATAATTATAAATTTATATAATAAGAAAAAAAATGGATGATAAAATTTTAAAAGAAAAATCTAATCGTATTTTTTTCCTAAAAGCCATTCTTCTAGGTATTGAATATTCTGAATCTGGAAAAGGAGAAGAATTAAAAAATACTATTAAATCTGAACTTAATAGACTTCAATTTGAAAATAATAACCAAAATACATCTTCTATTAGTTCTTTAAGTACTCCAAATTTTAATGATATCTCAAATAAAGATAATAATATTATTCAAAACGGTAAAATGACACTTCAAAAATATGAACAAATTTTACATGAATTAAATGCACAAAAATTAAATATTTCAAATAAAATATCTAATATTTCTTCTCAATCTTATATGAAAACTCTTTCTTTACAACAAAGTCAACTAATTCAAAAAGAACTTTTTTCTTTAAAAAAAATGCAATTAATTATTAATAAAGAAATTGAAAAATATTCTCTTTTACATCAAAGTGTTTTCAAAATGACACAACAACCTAAAATATCACCTCAGGAAAATATTATGAAAAAAAATAATAACAACAATTATTTAAATCCTTCATTAAATAATTATAATAATAATAATATTAATCAAAATAATAATAATGATTTCTCTAATCAACCTTTTTTTTATAAAAACCAACACAATACTAATTTACAATCATCATCTTCTACTATAAAATCTAAAAGTGTTTCTTTTTTCCCTCCTGAAAATAATGAAGAAGACTCAAATTCACCATCTTCTAACTCTTTTATAAATAACAATACAGAAAATTCAAATTATGAAAATGATAAAAATAATGACAATGATGATGATAATAATGATGATTCTAAAGATTTATTAAAAGAACTTCAAAGAACTTTTGGCAATCTTTCTTCTCTTCTTAATTCAAACTAATTTTTTATTTAATTATAATATGATATAATTTTTTTTATTGATTTTTAACAATATAATTATATATTGTTCTAAAACCTTCTGCTGTTCCTCCTGCACATCTTGTTCTTGTTCCACCACTTAAAAAATCTACAGATGCATTATCAATATGTATCCAATCTATTTTATCTTTTGTATCAGGTAAAAAATTATATAAAAATGCAGCTGCCATTACTGTACTTGCATGTGCATCTGAACTATAATTTTTTATATCTGCTACATTTGATTTTGTTAAATCTACATATTCTTCCCACATCGGTAAATCCCACATATGTTCATTATTTATTTCGCCTATTTCTTTTATTTTATTAATTGTACCATTTTTTGTACCAACTACAATTGAACCCTTATTACCTAATATAGATGCAACCCCGCCTGTTAATGTTGCAATATCAATTATCATTTTAGGATTATAATTCTTTGTATAATTTATTGCATCCCCAAGGATCAATCTGCCCTCTGCATCTGTGTCTATAATTTCAACTGTTTTTCCAGAATAAGATTTTATAATATCTCCTGGACGTGTTGATTTAGAATCTACCATATTTTCTACTATTGGTAAAAATGCCATATACTTACCTTTTACTTGATTTTGAGCTAATAAATTAATAACTCCATACATTATTGCACTTCCTGCCATATCTTCTTTCATATCACTAAAATCATGAAGTTTAATATTTAATCCACCACTATCAAATATAACTCCTTTACCTACTAAACATATTGGTTTATCTTTTTCATATTTTTTATCTGATGTATATTCTAATATAACTAAATAACAAGGATTTTTACTTCCTGCATTAACAGCTAAAATCAAATTTAAACCTTTTTTCTTTAAGTCGTTTTCATTTAAAATCTTACATTTAACTTTTTTATTTAAATTAGATTTTATATATTGAATATATTTTTTTGAATTTAATTCATTTGCTGGTTCATTAATTAAATCTCTTACTTTATTTTGCATTATACCTTCATTTATTGTTTTTTCTATTATATCTTTCATCTTCTTTTTTTTACTAAAAAAATAATATATTTGTTCATTATTTTTCTTTTTTTCCATTTTATTTGATTTATATTCTTCAAAATTATATATACCCAATATAAAACCTATTATTTGATTTTTTATACTATCTTCTTTTTCACCTATTAATTCTATCCAGGTGCGTTTAGTATCTGAAGAACTAAATGCTCTTCCTAATGAACCCAAAATATTATATAATGTTTTTTCATCGCATTTATCATTTTTACCATAACCTATAAAATATACTTCATTATCATCTAAATATAATATTTTTTCATCACCTACTTTTCCTTTAAAATCTTCTATTAGTTTTCTTGGTATTTTTTCAATATTTAATAATTTTTGTATTCTTGATAAATCCTTTTTTAATTCAGAACATAAAAAAAATACATATTTATCCATTTTTTTTAATAAAGAATTTGTATATTCAAATTTTACAGTCATTATCTCTATTAATTAATATCTTTTTTATTTAAAACTTAAATTGATAATTTATTTTTATTAAGTTAAAAAACAAAACAAGTACTTAAAATAATTAATTTATAAAAAATGATTAATATTTATATTAATATTAATTAGAATAATTATTATGAATAAACAAAAAACTAAAAAAATAAAAATGGATATTTTATTATTTAAAAAATATTCTAAATACGTAAAACAAAATAATAGTATTAAAGGAGGTATTAATCTATTTTTAACTTTAAAAAAATGTCGTTCTACATGTATGATTAAAATTCATAAACGTTATGAAAAATCTTTTAAACATATATTAAAACATTACAAAATGCATTATTTTACTTTTCAATATAAAGGTGATATTTTTATTGAATATATTATATCAAACAAACCAATACCTGAAGAAGTAAAATATGCTTTTCAAAATCGTAACTACGATGTAAAAAATCCTCATATTATTGGTAAATTTTTAGAATATCCATCATTTATTAATGTAAGAAAAGTAAGAGATATGAAAGAAATAGGTGGTATACAATTTAATTTTATGAAAGAAAAATATAATAAAATTAAAGATATTAATAAATATAAAGAACTTATTTATGGATTTCGAATACCAAATAATAAAATAAATTCTAAAATAATTAATAAAATGAATATGATTCTGAAAAAGTATAAAAAATGTATTAAAAAATATTTAGGAGAGATTTTTCCAGATTTCGTTATTAATATGACTATAACATTAAATTAAAAATTATCACAATTATAAAATTATAAACTATTTAATTATTTAATTATTTTATTAAATTAATATTACCATTTGAATCAATATTATATTCTATCCAATCTGATAATTCTACTGGTTTTTCATGTTTAATCATTATCAATGTTATATTTTGATAATGATTCTTTAAATTTTTCATTAAATTCAAACCTGTTTGTTCATCTAATTGATTAAATGGTTCATCAAATATAATAATTTGAGTATTATTTTGTACTCCAAAAATTGAATTATTTAAAAATGTTGCATATTGTAAAGATTTCTTTTCACCTCCACTTAAAGTAAATGGTATTATATCATCAATTGTTGTTGAATCTTTTATTATTTTTTCAACCGGAAAACTAAATACATTTAATATGTATTTTATCTCTTGTATTGATTTTTCTTCAAAACAATCTTTCCATCTTAACTTATTATTAGCCCATTTATCACCTATGTCTTGTTCTACATATATAACTCTTTGTCTATAATTATTCAAATCATCATCTTTGTATAAATATCCAGCTATATATTTTGCTAATGTACTTTTACCACAACCTCTTTCACCAGTAAAACAAATACTTTCTCCTAGTTTAAATTTTAAAGTTCCTTTTAATACATAATTGTCATATATACAATATTTAACATCTAAAATATAATTTTCGGGAAAATCATTTGATTCAACTTTTTTCTCATTAAATTCTAATTTATCAAAAAAATCAATAAATTCATCATAATCTGCAAATATTTTTTCTATTTGCGATAATGTATACATAAAATTTGAAAAATTACCAAATAGTTGAATTGAAGCTGAAGCTAATAAATAATAATTTGTTTGATTTTTTATTTGCATCTCTTCATGATACCATATTAAATAAATAAATAATATTAATTCACCTATCCATTGCATACTTAATAATACACCATAAGGAAGACGATATATTTTTTCATATAATAAATTTAAATCTTTTTTTATTTTCAAAACTGATTCATATTTTTCAATATTTTCAGGAAAAGGTTCATAACCATATTCTAATAAACAAATTTTAGCCTCTAATTCCTCTCTTTTATTTTTATATTCTTCTTTTCTTTTTTCATTATGTTTTTTTATTAATGGATATGCCACTAATTTCATAGTGACTAAAAATCCCATATATAAAAATATACCAAATAATATAAAACCATTTTTGTAAAATAATATCGTTGTAAATAATATTCCTGAAAATAAATCAATAAAATTTGAAAATGCCCATGTTGATATAAATTGTATATGATTATCCATTCTACTAGTCAATTTATTTAACTTTGTTTTATTCATTTTGCATCTATCAATATACTTTATATATGATTGTTTCTCTTTTACAAATTTATATAATTCAACATGTATATTACATCTATCTTCAATTTGTTGTTTTTTAACTATATATTCTGTAAACGGTACTTTTATCATTCTCAAAAAACCAAAAGAGATTAAATATATTAAAGTTGGTACTTCTTTGTTAAATTGAGCTAAAAAATAACCATTTAAAATATCTAAACATATAGATACTAATGTCACAATTATAGGACTATAAAATATATTTGCTTTTCTAATTAAATAATATGCAAATCGAAAAAAAGATAATGATTTATCAAATTTTAATTCAAACTTATCTTTTTTTAAATATGAATAAGTTTTCATATCTGGAAAACAATTATCGCTCTGCTCATTTTGAGCCATAAGTGATGAATTTTTATTTTTTAATTCAATTTGATTTTCTAAATCAAAATCATTATTTTTAATAGATTCATATTTATTTACTCTTAACAATTTATTTTTTATCTTTGTAAACATTTTTAATTTTTTACTTGTTTTAAGTTGTCATGTGTTATTTTTTTTTAAATATTTATCTTTATTTATTCATTTTTTTTTTATTTATTATTTTACGTTATTATTTTTTTACAATAAAAAAAATGATAGTCTTAATAATTAATTTTTATATTTTTTATAATAATATTAATTTATGTTCTGTTATTGAACATGCCGCGTTGTATCAATCACGAAGGTTTTGATAACGGAAAGCCAACAAAGGCTGACCGTCGTGCATCTGCGCGTCTGCGTGAGCAACAGCGTGGTGCAGCTCGTGCTACCAAATTCGCTGGAGACAATGGATCAAGTGAGACTATTCTTCCGAAGAAGCAGCAATCAGCACCCAAAAAGGCCACTGCTACATCGCAGAGGACGGGTGCGGCAGTTGCAAGCAGTGCTTCGGACTCGTCTGACGAGGATGAGACACCACAGACCACTAACCGCTTCGCGGGACTGGTTGAGGACTCTGACTCGGATTAGTTGAATCCAAAATATAATTATAAAAAAATTTGATTTGTTTAATATCAAATAATAAAATTTTATATAAATATTGAATTATTACATATAAAATGGCAATTGATACATCATTCCTTAACGAACTAACTGAGGAGAAGAAGAGTGAGTTTTTCGCTCGCCTCCTTCAGGCTCTATGGAAGGGGTCGGCGTCTCAGGGTATGAGTAGCATGGGACAGGTGTCATCTACCGTGTCTTGGGAGGCTGCTGCACAGCAGCTTGCCCTGAGCGACTACGTGGACTACTACAACGGTCGCGTCATCAAGACCAAGTTCACCGCGACTGGCCTGGACAGCTTCCTCTACAACAGGGATCGCGGTGCGGGCGCGTTTGAGCGGATCCTGGCTGGTGTCAAGACGGAGATGAACCTGTAGTGGGTCCACATTTAATTATAAAAAATTTTTAAACAAAATAAAAAAGAATAAATATATATATAATTTAGAAGAATGAGTTTTATAGGCGTTCACTTCGATCATTATCAATATCCAAATTTATTATCTGCTTTAAAAAAATTAGATAAAATTAAAGCAGATGCAGTTCAAATATTTGTTGGTGACAATCATATGACCACTCTTTCTAAAAAAAATAAGTTTTCAAAAGACGATTTTATTCAAATTAAAGAGTACTTAAAGAAAAAAAATATTAAACTCAATATTCATGGATTATTATCTTTAAATTATTGTTTTCCTCCAAATTCACCTAGATTTAAATGGGGTTTAGATAATCTTATTCATGATTTAAATATTTGTAAATCGTTTGATTGTCAAGGAGTCGTTATTCACATGGGATCTTATAAAACACCATCAATAAATATTGGTTATCAAGATTGTTTAAAAAATTTTGTTGATTCACTTCATATTGTTTTATCTAAAACTAAAAAATCAAAAATTATTTTAGAAACATCAGTTAATCGACCAAATACTATTGGAGGTACAATTGAATCTTTAAAAGAATTATATGATTCTATTAATAAAAAAGATAAAAAAAGAATTAAATTTTGTATTGATACTTGTCATATATTCTCTGCTGGTTATCCTATTCAAACAATTGAAGGTTGTAAACAATATTTTGAAGATTTTGATAGATTAATAGGTTTAAAACATATATCTTTGATACATTTAAATGATTCGAAAGAACCTTTTAATTCTCATAAAGATAGACATGAATCTATAGGTAAGGGTTATATTTTTGATAAAAAATTAGGAGGTGATCCAGAAGTACTTAAAGAAATTATAAAAATAGCTAAAAAACATAAAATAAATATTATTTTAGAAACAAATTCTGATTATTTTGTTCAAGAAATTAAAATGTTAAAAAATATAAATAAAAAATTAAAAGGTGGTAAACAACCTAAAAAATCAAAAAAAATAGATTATAAAAATAAAATTATTGAAATTCTTGAAGCTTTATCAAATTTTCATAAAACATTAGGGAAAGAAGGTAATTTACAAACTCGATACCGTATTGCGTCTTACCAAAAAGCTCTAATAACACTTAAAGGATTAAATAAACCAATTTATAGTGTTGAAGATGTTGAAGATTTACCAGGTATTGGTAAAAGTATGAAAGAAAAGATTGACGAAATCACAAAAACTGGAACATTAAAAATGTTTGAAGAAATTAATGATGATCCTCAATATAAAGCCATTAATCTATTTGAACAAATATGGGGATTCGGGGTTGAGAAAAGTAGAGAACTTGTATTAAAAGAAAAAGTATATACAATAGAAGAATTAAGAAGAAAAGTAGAAGAAGGAAAAATAGAATTGAATGAACAACAATTAATAGGATTAAAATATTTTGAAGATTTACAAGAAAGAATCCCTAGAAAAGATATTAAAAAATTTACTAATTATTTACAAAAATTAGTTAAAAAATATGATATAAGCATAGAAAACGCAGGATCATATCGTTTAGGTAAGAAAGATTCAGGAGATATAGATTTAATATTTTCTATTAAAAATTATAAAAATCATACAAATTATGCTAAAATGGAATTAGTTGAAAATATTGCAAATGAATTAAAAGATAAAAATATTATACAACATATTTTAAGTAAAGGAAGTCGTAAAATTATTTGTATAATAAAAAATCCATTAAATAATAAAATACAACAAATGGATATATTTTTTATCGATGAAAAAGATCTTCCCTGGTATTTATTGTATTTTGGTTCATCTATGGAATTTTCAAAAGAAATTCGAAAAAAAGCAATAGAGAAAGGTTATAAATTAAGTGAAGAAGGTATTTTTAATAGAAAAACAGGTAAAAAAATTAATTTTGAGCCTAAAATAGAAAAGAATATATTTAACTTTTTGAAAATTAAATATGTAAAACCTAAAAATAGAGTCAAAATGACCCCAAAGTCTCTTTAGTGACATAATTGAAAAAATAAAATTAGAAAATATATAATTTTAGTATTTATTTTTATTATTAATCAATTAATAAATGATCTATTAATTGATAAGATTGTTCACTTGTTATTCTGTCTAATAAACATTTTTCCAAGAATAATGCTGTTTTTTTATATTTTTTGCTAATTTTTTTAATATAATCTCTTATTAATATATTATTTGGAAGTTTAGTGACTTTTTCTTTTCCTAATAATAATTCTAATAAATTAATACCAACTGAATAAGAAGGTAAATGAGATAAACAAAATTTATCTTCTTCTTTAGGCCATAAATAATATGTAAATTCACCATTTTTTTTATCCCATTCATCAAATGAAAATAATTTATTTGAATCTTTTTTCTTTATTAAACTAAAATCCAATACTAATAAATCTTTATGATATTTATTTATTAAATTATTTTCATTTACATTATCATCATTGTTTTTAATTAAATCTTGATTTTTAAATTCCTCTAAAATAGAATTATCTTTTAAATACATTATATTTGTTAACTTAAAATCTAAATTAATTATATTATATTTATTTTCCATATATATTGAAGCACCTAAAACTTTTTTTGAAAATTCATTTAAAAATGGTAAAGAATCCTCAACATCAATTAAAGGATTATTTTTTATTTTATAAAATTTATGAAAAGGTATACATAATGGTAAAACAACAAAATAACTTTCTTTTTTAAAATTATCTTTTTGCGAATATTGAAAATCATTTTTTAAATATCCTATAACCAAAGGAGCTATCATATGATTATTTATATGATTTATTGGATTTTCTTTCATTAATTTAAAATAAAAAGATAATTCTCTATTTTCATTTTTATAAGGTATTATGCATTCTTTTTCTTCAAAACATGTTCTACCTAAAACTGAATTATAAAATATTTTTATAACTAAATTATTTTCTATATCAAATACTACACCATATGAACCAGAACCAAGTTTATTTTTTATTTGTATTTCATAAATTTCATTTATTTTATATTTTTTTATTTTTGATTCTATTATACATATTTTTATATTATTTTCAAGATTAGCATTTTGAACATTTTGCTCTAATACATTATTTTTGTTTTTTTCCATTCATCCGGTTTTTACTATTAGTCAATATTTTTATTTTTATTTACTAAAAAATAAATTTATTTTTATTATAAATTTTTTTATTGTATAATTAACAAAGAATTTATATTATATTTTTAATATAAATAATTCTTGTAAAATTACCAATTATTAATATGTTCAATTTCTTCAAAATGAGTTTCAAATATTTTATCATCATCATATGGCGTTTCTAATATATGAGGTATATTACGATTTTTAGTATAATTAATTAATGTTTTCATACCATCCATAATAAAACCTTTCATAATATTTGCATGACGATCTAATTTACAACCACATCCTTTTAAAGATAAACTATCATTTAAATGTATACATACTATATTATTCCATCCTAATTGTTCTTCTACTAGTTGAATAAAATCTTCACATCCTTTTTGATTATGAATTGCATACCCTGCTGAAAAAACGTGACATGTATCAATACATATTCCTAAAAATTGTTTTTGTTCTTCTGTAAATCTTCTATAAAATGCTCCAAATTCATTTAAATTTGAACATAATTCTGTTCCACATGCTGCAGATGTTTCAATTATGTACTTAATACCTAAATTTTTTTCAACAATATAATTTATCATTTCAATTATATAATTATACATATAATTTTCACCTTCTTGTTTACTTAATTTTAAATGTTTCCCTACATGAAAAACAACTCCAACCGCTCCAATTTGAAATGCATTATCTAGTTCATTTTTACCATTTGCTATTTTGTTATCCCAATTTTCAGGATTTGACATATTTAATAAATAACTTGCATGAGTGACTAAAAATATATTATTTTCTTTAATATATTCTTTGCATAATCTTGCATCTTCTTGTTTTAATTTAGTTAATTTAAATTGTCGTGGATTTTTTGTAAATATTTGAAATTGATTTATACCAGCACTTGCTTCATGATGATATTTTATTGATTCAAGAAATGAAGATTGAATAACCGGAATATGAAAACCTATCATTTTACGTATATATAATTCTTATTATATTATATTATTTTATTTTTTTAATTTAAAAACAATTCATTTTTTTATAAAAAGAATGATTAATTATTTAAATAAAATATTAATATTTAAAAAAATATTAATAAAATTAAATAGAACAAAATAAATAAAAAATGGACGATAATAAAGAAAAGTCAGTATTAGATATGGATGAAGAAGTCCGTAAAATGTTTGATTTAACTAAAAAGAAAAAAAAAGATAAAAAATCATCTAAAAATGATAAAGATATTGAAAAAGATTCAAATAATTTTGAAAAAAATGATTCAAATTTATTATATCTTAATGACATACCTAATTATACATATGAAGATATGTTAAATAGATTAAATAATTTATTAGGTAGAGATAATAATACTGATTCTAAAATTAAACGTAAATCAATAGAATATCCTGAAGTTGAAAGATTAGGTACTACTAAAGTTATATGGAAAAATTTTGATTTAACATGTAAAATTTTAAATAGAAAACATGAACATTTAATGAAATTCTTTTTAGTAGATTTAGGTACTGAAGGTTCACTTAATGAAGAAAAATCATTTATATTAAAAGGAAGATTTACATCTAAAGATATTGAACCTATTTTAAGAAAATATATTCAAAAATTTGTATCCTGTGATAATTGTCATTCTCTCAATACATATATTAGAAAAGATAAAATCAATTCTCTTTCTTTTATATTTTGTGATGAATGTCATGCTCATCGTTCTATTCAATCTATTAAAGCTGGTTATCATGCTGAAACACGTGCAGATAGAAGAGCTATGCGTAAATAAATTATTTATTAAATAATAAAAAAATGATTAAAATTTTAATATTTTTATAAATTTATATAATTATAATAGAAATAATTATATTATTCAAAAATGGAAAATTTAAAAAAATTAAAATTTAATGATTTTAAAAATTTAAATGAATTAACTAAAAATTGTACTTCATTCTATATTTATTCTATTCAATATGCTGATAAATATAAACCTTCTATTTATGAAATTTTAAATAATAATTCTAATTTATTAATTTGTGATGAATTTAATTTTAATATAATAAATGGAAACCATAATATTGTTTTCTATAAAAATATTAATAAATATGAAAAAATTGGTTATACATTTGCTTTAAATAAAGATTCAATGTGTATTTTTGATTTATATTATGATATAATAGACACAAAATTTATTTTTATTAGTTATTCAAAAATTAATAGTATAAATAAAGAAAATGATAAACAAAATAATATTAATGAAAATGATTTGGTTATCAATGAACTTTAAATATATAACGTAAAAACTTTAAATAAAAATTGATTTAATTTAATTTATAAATGTATTAATTTACTAAAATATAATAAAAAATAAATTAATTTTATTATTTATATAATTCATTCAAAATATGGAATTAAATAATATATATTTAGAATTAATTGATAATATCAAATATGAATTATTAGAATATTTAAATATAAATGAATTAATTAATTTGTCTGAAAAATTAAATAATAATATCATAAATTATTATTTAAATAAAAAAATTGATTCTTTCCAAAAAATTAATAATCATGATTTTTTAAATTTACATATAATAACTAAAAATTGTAAAAATATTTATTATTATGATAGAACATTTATTTTTGAAAATAAATCTTATATAAAAACTATTTTAAATAAAATAAATCAAAATTATAGATTAATATTATTTGACAGAATACTTTATAGTTTAGTTAATGATCATCACAATATTATTTTTGAAGATGGTAATCCAGATCCAAAAAAATCAATAAAACATGTTTTTTCAATATGGAATAAACATTTAAAAAATAATAATAATAATAAAATAAATATGTATTATTTAATAGAAGGTGAAAGATGTATAATTATTCATTTTCGCTAAAATAATGTTTTATGCTTCTTATTAACAATCTCTTTCTTAATAACTTGTTTTTTATTAATATTATAACATAATGTAAAACAATAATCTAATATTGAATCTTTTGATAAATACTTTTTATAAAAATTAAATCCATTTTCTGCAATTTTTTCCAAGTTTTTAGGCGCTTTATTTATTAATATTTTTTCAAAGAATTCTTTTACTTTCTTTGCTGATTCTTCAATACTATCTCCTTCTTTCATATATATTTCTTTTTTTAATAATATATAATCTTCTCCATCTTCAAGTAAAGGTTCAAACCACATATAATAATCACTTTCAGCTTGAACAACTATACCTCCATATGAAAATAATGTTGGTAAACGATACGCTGCTACATTTCCTTCAATATTTAAAAAATATTTATATTTTTTCCATACTGACATATCAATAAAATCTCGTTGTAAATATTTATATTTTTTAATATCTAAATATCCTACTTCAAAATCATTTACTTTAATTTTTTTAGTAAACATTGCTAAACCAATATCAAAAAAATTATCTCCTTCTTTATTTAAAATATCAGATATCATATATAAACGCAATCTCGGATTTGTATTTTCATTTAGTCCACAACCTGTTGTTCCACCTCTGAAAAATAATTTATTCTCTTTTGATTCAAAATCTTTTTTATTAAACTTAGCAAATTTATTATTATTTTTATTTATTAATAATGAATTTTTAAATTCATCTGATGAAGGTATTGGTATATCTAAATTATTTTTTGAAGATGATTGACTACATAAAAACCAATATTTTATTGGATGATTTGGTATTTTTACATTTTCAGGATAAACATGAGTATATGCATATCTTTCAGGATTTACATGTAAAAATTGAAAATCTTTTCTATTTATTAATAAATCACAATCTGGTATATTTTTAAATTTTTCAACCATTCTTATAAACATTTCATAAATACCTTTTACATATTCAGTTGGATTTCCTGAAGCACTCCAATCTTCAAAACTTACTACACAATTATTTGCAGTCCATTTATGAGGAGGTAGTATTTTTTCAGTTTTACTTGGAAGATTTTTTTGTTTTTTTTTCATAAAATCATAAACACTCATATTATTTGGGAATTTAATATATTTATACCAGTCACTTGTAAATTCAGAATTATATAAATGAAAAGCAAATTCAATATGATTTTGACGAATTCTTAAATATAATATATCACGATAAGTATCAAATATAAATTTTAATGATTTTTCAAGGTCTTTTTTTGTATATTCTTTATTTTTATTTTTTATCAAATTATTATATATATCAATTTTTTCTTCAATTAATTTATTAAATACTTTATTTTCTTTATTTATTATATTATTTATTGACGTATTAAATAATTCTGGTTCTGTAAAAGTATCTAATATATTTTCTTTAACTTCTTTCCATGTTATTAAAGGTCTCATTAATGAAATATATTGCATTTTTTTTGTATGTTGAATAGGTATTTTAACTCTATAAAAATAAATATTTGGGTTTTTTGTTATATTTTCTGATACTATAATAAAATTGTTATCCATCACACTTTTATCACCTTCTTTTAAACCATCATATTTCCATTCTTTTAAATCCCTTAATATACCTTCCCATTTTTCCATATATACTTCTTCACCACTTGCTTGAGGATGATCTAATAAAATATATTTTCCTTCTTTTGGTCTAAAAACTTTAAAATTATTAGCTGCTATTCTATTATATAACATATCATCTTCACCACCCCATCCATATATTCTACTAGGAAAACCATTCATTTTTTCAAATTTTTCACCAGTCATACCTATTACACCACCTAGAAAATTAGGATGTGTATATTTATATTCTAAATAAGGTGATGCATAATGTATAATTTCATCACCATTATAACAATATTGTTTTATTAATTCATCATCTGGTAAAGAATCGACATCATGAAAAATATAATATTTATAGTTTTTATTATTTTTAGCTAAATAATAACCAATATTTAATAAAATACCTCTATTAAATTTTTGTATATCACATTGATCTATAATATAAATATCAAATTTTGTATTTTTAAAATGTTCTTTTAATTTTTCTAAATGTTCTTCACGATTTCGATATGGTATTATAATAGCAATTTCATTTTCTATATCACAATTAAATACAAATGTATTATCTATTGTACTAAATTTTATATGTTTTCTATGTTTTTGATAATCTCTAAATTTTTGTTCTATATTTTTATTATTTTTTTTACCATAATTATGGTTATTATTTTTTTTTAATATATAATCTTTTTTATTTTTTGTTTTATTTTTCTTTTTAGCATAATTAAATAATATATTATTCATTCTCAATTTTTGAAAATCCCTATTTTAAATTAAGATATATTTTAATTTAAAAATTAAAAGAAAAATTATTTTTTTATTAGTATTATTAATATTTATTTATTTGTAAAATTAACTTTAAATGTTCTTTCTATTTGTTTAATTATTTTTTTTGTTTCTTGATTATAAATTGCTTTTCCTGATTCAATATCATTTATCTGAGTATGTTGTACATATAATTTTTGAGCAAAATCTTTTTGATTTAATTTATTTTGTGTTCTTAATTGAATTATCTCTTTTGCTAAAGCACTTGGTACTGTCTCAATTTTTATATCTTCACTATTTTCTAATTTGTAATTTTTTGCTGCTTGAGATTTTTGTTCATCACTCATTTTATTCTCGATTGTATATACATTTTTATTTGCTTGTTTAGTTTTATTTTTATTGCCAATTTTAACTTCTTCCCAATCTTGATGTTCCATTTTTAATCCCCCTTTTCTAATTATTAAAAATATTTTTTTAAATATCTTTTTTAATTTATTTTTTTTTATTTTTATTTAATTTATTTTTTTATATTTTTTTATTATAAAAATATAGAACAATGAAATCTATTATTTTATTATTAGCTATGATTGGTATTATTTTAGTTGGAGTAGGATTTGTACAAAATAGTATGCAATGTCCTCCTGGATTAGTTGAATATAGATATATACCTAAATCCTTTGATCAAGAACAACAAGTTCATACACCTTTATTATCAATGAGTGGTATTTATCAAACATTCGAAAATGATGATCCATGGTTCTTACAAAAGAGTTGGGCAACACAAGATATTAAAAATGCAAATAGTGTATAAAGTTAAAAAAATCAAAATAAAATATATAAAAATATTAAGTATAAAAATGAATAAAAATAATTTAAAAGAGAAAATGTTTAATATAAAATCATTTTTAACAAATATATCTTCAATAACAAATTCAGCAACACATTTTTCTAATAAAATGGAAGAAAAGTTTAAATTAAAAAAAAATTTAAAACATTTAGAAAAAATATCAGAAAATATAAAAAATAATAATTTAACTAAAAATAGTTTATTATTTGATAGAAAAAAGATATTAATATTTTTTATTATTTATCTTTTTATTAAAAAAACTTTATTTAGTAAAAAAAAAACAAATTCAAAAAATAATATTAAAAATCAATCATCAAATCAAAATTTGGATTTTAATTCTAACAATAATCAAAATGAAAATGATGAATATATAATATTTCAAGATTTAAAACAAAAAAATTAAAAATTAAAGAAAACATTTATAAAATATCAAAATTAATAGTTTTTTTTTCTTTATTTTTATGATATATATAATTAGAGATATTTATCATTTAATATGAGTTCCCCTAAAGATTTTACTACTAATATTCAAGTTCTTATTTATATGATTAAAAGACAACAATATTATACTTCACTTATTGTTGCTGCTAATAATAATGCAGGTTCTTATATAAATAATAATAAATTATATTTTTTTGATTTTTATGATCCTGAAACAGGACAAAAATATTTATTAACTGCGTATGAAATTTTATATTCTATAAAAGGTATGTTTGATTATTCAAAGGAACAATATAATTCATCTTCATTAACACTTCAAAATTATCAAGTTTTTGGAGGTAAATATGAACAATTTAAAGAAAAAGAATATGTATACAGAGCTTTTTATAGAGAATATCAATTAGCACTTTATTATGGTGATGTTTATACAAATATTCAAAATTCAATTTATTATAAAAACATGGGATTAGAAGGTTGTTTTTTATTTAAAGTACCAAAACAATTTTTCCCAAATGTTTTATCAGAACAAGTTAAAAAAGCATATTCTAATCAACAAATTTTTAATATATATCATTCTTTAGCACAATATTTACCTTAAAAACTTTTTTATAATTAATTTAATTTATTTTATAATTTAATAAAATAAATAAATTAAAAAAAAATTTAATATTTAATTATAGAAAATATTTTATTAGACTAAAATGGAAAAATCAAAAAAAAAACAATTTTTTTATTATGAATGTGTTAGATGTAATTATCATACTGATTCATTATGTAATATGAAAAAACATCAAAACACAAAAAAAAAATGTGAAAATAAAAATAATAATACTTTTTCTGAAGAAACACAATACAATATGAGTTTAGTAAAAAAAATAAAAGATGAATTTTTAAATAATACAAACAATAATAATGCAAATAACATCACAAACAATACAAAAAACATGATTAATACTAATGAAATACTTAATACTAATGAATTAATTTATACTACTAACATTATTAACAATAATAATTTGATAAATACTAATATTAATAAATCATTTAATACTGATAATACTGAAAATACCGATAATATGATTAATACTAATGTTGAAAATAATAAAAATGATATAAAAAATATAAATGAAAATAATATAAATGAAAATAATACGATTGAAAATAATACAAATGAAAATATTAATACAGAATTAAATTAAAAAAAAAAAAATATACTATCAATATTCACAAATTTTAAAAATAAATTTTATTTAAATAAGAAGATATTTTGCACTACTGAAAGTAATAATTTAAATAATAAAAAATCAGAAATTCATAAATTTAATGATTTAAGTTTTGATAATAAAATATTAATTGAAAAAAATATTCAAACAGAAGAATTATTAGAAAATATAAATAGTTTACAAAATAATATAACTAAAAATTCAAACGAAGAAAATAATATTATCATAAAAACAAAAAATAATAATAATAATAATAATAATATAAAAAATAAAAAACAAAAAAAAGAAAATATTGAAAATCGAAAATGTGGTTATTGTGAAAAAGTTTTATTTAATAAACAAGGTTTACAAATTCATACTAAAACTTGTAAAAAAAATCCAGATTATTATATAAATATCAAAAAAAAATATGAAGAAGAAATTAATTTTTTATTAAATAATTCTAGAATTAATAATATAAATGAACAAATTAAAAATTATCAAAATAATGAAATTTTATTAAATTATATACAACCAAAATATGAAGTGGGAAATATTTAATATTTTATATTTTATATTTTATATTTTATAAAAAAATTATTTACAAAAAATATCTTTATTTAAAAAATGTTTTCTTTTTTCCAGTGAACGTTGCTAGGCAACATTGACAACATAGCGGGAAACGGCTTTGCATGTCCGCTTTAGCGGCGGCCAAGGCAACAAAGTTGCGGTCTTTTTAAAAAGAAAAATATGTTCACTTGTATTGTTTTTCTAATGTATTTACAAAATCAATATAAGATTGCATAGCAGTTTCTTTTTTCATACCTTTTTTTTCATTCCATGCATTCCATTTGGCTTTATCTTTAAAAGCAAACATACCGGGCTGTGGTGTATTTACATCTCCAATAGTTGCTTGTTTGTAAAGACCATATAAATGTAAAAGTTCATCATCATTAGGTCTTTTAGTTAAATTTTTTACTTTAGTTTGTGCAGAATCAAAAGATTGTTGAATAGTACTCATTTTTATTTTTATTTAATAATTTATAAATAAATTATTAAAATTATACGAACAAAAAAAATAATAAATTTAAAAATATTTATAAATCAAAGTTATTTAACATTTTTTGTTGGAAAAAATACTTAATTTCTTCATTTAAATTTTCATACAATGGTATTTTTTTTAATTTTTCAAAACTTTCAATATTATCTTTTTTATCTAAATTAAAATTAATAAATTCAAAATAATGATAAAAATGAAGAATATCAAATACATTTTTTAACCATTTTTTATCAAATATTTTTTCAACATACTTTTTAAAATCCTTTATTAATATAATTTTTTCGGATTCTAATTTTTGATTTAATAAAATATTTAATTGATTAAAATTATTTAATAAATTTTTATGTCTATTTAATTTCATTAATAAAGCTAGAATTGATGATGTTATATTTAAAGGTATATTATCAACTTCATTTTTAACATATTCTTTAAGTGTTTTATCATTTGAAAAAAATAATTTTGACCATAAACCATTTATATTTTTATTATATAATTCTTCATAAATTGTTCTAAAAATAATATCAGCATTCTTTGATTTTGTTTCTATTTTTAATCCTAATTTTCTTCTTAATTTATTTATATATTTTTCACTTAATTCTGCCATGTATCCATCTTTCATTATACTATGTAAAGCTTCAATCCAATCTTTATCTTTGTAAACAAATCCTTTTGTTTTTGTTACTCTTGAATTCTCTGCTATTAATCCTATATAGTTTACTAAGTATTCTAAATATAAATCATCAAAATTATCAAAAATTCTTATTTCTATACCATTAGGTTTATTCATTGGTAACCCACTTTCTCTATGCTCTGGTCTTTTAGGATCTCTACTACCAAATGTTCTTAAATCACTACTTAAAGATGTTATTCCTAATTCTTTTAATGCTGAAGGAGATGGTGCAATACAAGGATTTAATAATTCGCTTTCGTATAATTTTAATCCTTTTCTCCAATAATTTGGTGTTTTAGCATATCTTCCTATACCTTTTGTACCAAATAATCTTATATCGCTTCCAGCTAAATTACCCCAACCAATAATCATTACTCTAAATGAACCTCTAACTCTATCTTCTTTTGAACCAACTGCAAATTCATCACCACTAAAAAATCCAACTAACATCAAAGGTTCTAACCATTGTATTTGATTACCAAAATTAATATGCATATCAATAAATTCTTTTTCACTTGTATTATCATCATATGGTAAAGTAAATGTTAAATGATAACTTCCAGTATAATCAGGACGAATCATCCTTTGTTTATTTTTATTATATGAAAATGTGTATTTACCATTATCAATTGTTTTTGGTACTGTCATATAACGAGTCATACCAAAAGGATATTCTGATAATTCACCATATTTATCAACTAATGATTTAGTTATAGGGTCTTTTAATAATAAATCAAAAAATTTTAATTTTACTACTCTTGCTCCTTTTATTAAATGATACATAAATCTTTCTTTTCTATAATTACAAAAAGGATTCCATGTTATAAATTCAGGCATTTCATATGGCGATGGTTTAATAACAAATTTTTTATTACATACTCTTCCTGATGTTTCAAATACCATATTTCTTAAATATTCATATTCATAATTTGTTAATTCAATTTTACCTTCTTCATATAATTTAATAACTCTATTTGTAGCACTTTTTGAATCAAATAATATAAAATCTTTTATATTTTCATTTGTTTTTGGAACATGAAAAATTTGCATCTCATGTTCAATACCAAATCCCCATTGCAAATGTTGAATTTCTGATAAAGTTTTTTTATCTATATTTTTAAATAAATCCATATTATTTTACTTACTCTATTTATTTATAACAATTTTTTTATTCTATTTTCGGCAAAAAATCTCGTATTATATGATAATTTTTTACATAATCAATTATTCCATATGGAAAAGGTTGTTTCATATATTTTAAAAATATCATTTCATCAGTTTCATCTATATAAACTGCTTCATTAATATTATTATATTTTTGAAAAAATTTATTATATAAATAAAATAAACTTCCATATGTCATTATATTTTTCATTTTAATTATTTTATTAAACTCATCATATTTTTCTTTATCACCACCAAACCATGATTCGATATTTATATAATCTATTATACAATCTTCTATTAATTTATTTTTAAATAAATTATATAAAAATAATTGTGAATATAATCCTCCTAAACTAAATCCTTCCATTTCGATATGATATTTTTCTTTATCATTTTTTATTAATTTTTTCATATAAATATATTTTTTAAAATGTAAAAATGTATTTGTTATATTTATTTTTTTATCTATTTTCCTTAAATTATTTTCTTCAAATTTTACTAATATACCTTCTTCTTCTAAAACTTTATCTTGTATACATAATATACCTTTATTTTTTATTATTTTAGGTATTGAAAAATTTTTTATTTCTTTTATTTTTCTTAAACCTTCAAAATATATTTTATCTAATTCATTTATTCTCTTAAAAAAATATACAACTATATTATCACTATAGTATATATAAAAATATTCAAAACTATTTTCTTTCAAAAAATCATTTATTATATTTTCTTTTATTTTTATATTATTAATATCATCTTTTTTTAATAATATTTCCAATTTACAATCTAACCTTGACCTAAATTCACTTATTATTAAATGATTCTTCATTGTTAAATATGTATTATCATCTTTATTTAAATATTGCACTGATTCATTTTTATTTCTTAATATACCATAAAATATTAAAAATAAAAATAATATTTGTATCCATTTAAATTTTTTTAAATCAATTTTCATTTATCTTTATATTTCTTATCTTTTTTATTTATAAAAAGATTATTTACAAAAATTTTTTTATATTTTATACTTTTTTATTTTTTTTATTTTTATACTTTCTTAATCTTTAATGTAAATTTATTTTTCTTATTTTGATGTTTTTGATATGCATTCATATAATCCTCCTCATCATCTTCTTTTGGTTGGTAATTTTCTCTACTAAAATGCCATGCTTCTGGTGAACATATTCTAAATTCTTCATGATTATCTGCTTTATACCAAAATACTTGATCTTCTAATCTATTACTTTTTGCACAGTTTTGTATTACTAAACATTCAAAATTATCTGTACATTGGTCCATTGTTTGACAAAACATTTCGAATGTTGGAAACATACCTGCATAGTTTTCATATAATTTCTTTCTTTCTTTTACAATTTGTTCTCTTAATAAAAATATCCAATCTATATTTGCACGCAAATTTGGTGGGATACCAATTGCATATTGCATTAATAATATATACATAATACCCCAATGTCTTCCATTCATAAATATTTCTCTAATAATTTTATCTTTCTGCCATGCTCTATCATATAAACAATCGTCCATTAATAAAAATGCTCTATTATCTATATTTTGTTCTCCTGCCATAATTCTTCTTTTTAAATGTTTTTGTCTCTTCATAAATTCATATGTTATCATTGGATCATAATCATCATGAATAAATATAGGAGGTACAATATTACCATAAAACTTATTTGCATTTTCTGTTGGTGATATAACTGTTCCTGCTGGTATATCTTGATGATAATATAATAAATCTTTTGTTAAGAAAGATTTACCAGTATTACGCTTACCAATAGCTACTACGATTTGATCATCACGAATCATTTTCATATTAAATTTTTTTAATTGTAAACTCATTTTACAAATAAATTTTTTTCTTATGTATATTGTTAGATTTTTTTTATTTTTTCTTTACTTATCTTATTTTTATGCTAATTATTTTTATTCACCATAATTTGTGTTTTTAATTTTTATTTATTTTATTTTTATTTTATTTATTTACCATAATAAAATATTTTAAAAAAAATTAATTTAATTTATTTACGTTTTTCATTGTAAAATATAAAAAAATTATAAAATATAAAAAATAGTTTTATTCTATTTTATACCAAAATATTTGATCTTCCATTTTTGGACTTGGTGAACAATTAAATATAACTAAACATTCATTTTCTTTTGTACAATTATTATATATTTGATTAAACATCTCATATTGAGGTATCATTCCTGCAAAATCTTCATACAAATTTTTTTTATTCGATTTGTCCGATTTAAATATAAATATAAAATCTATATTTGCTCTTAAATTAGGAGGTATACTTATACCTTTATCAATTGACATTAAATAAAAAACACCCCAATTTCTTCCATTCATAAATATTTCTCGTATTATTTTATCTTTTTGCCAATATTTATCTTTAAAACAATCATTCATAATTAAAAATCTTCTATTATCTAATTCTTTTTCTCCTGATTGTATTCTTTTTTTTAATATTTTTTGTTTTTCCATAAATTTTTGTGTTAATTCTTCTTTGTATGTTGTTTCAATTAATTCTTCTGATACTATATCTAAATATTTTGTTTTATCATTATCAGTTATTATTAAACCATCTTTAACATCATCATGATATTTCAATATTTCTTTAATCATTTTTAATTTATTTTCAGGTTCATCTCCTATTATTAATATTGTATTGTACCTAAAAACTGAATTATTTTTATTATTAAACATATCCATTTTAAATTTATTTAATTTTATTTCCATTTTATTTATTTTTAAATATATAAATATATTAAATTTAAATAAAATACTTCTTTTTAATTAAATTATATAAATGTTCTCATTATTTTGTTATTTTTAATAAAATTATTTATATTACACATTGTAAATTTTTCATGGTTTTCTGCTTTATACCAAGATATGTTATCTTCTAATTTCATACTAGGTACTGAATAATTTAAAACTAAACATTCATATTCATTTAAACTATTTATTATTTGTTCAAAATAATTATAATTCATGTTAAATTTAACTTTATTTCCTAACGAATCTATTATCTTCATATCTGAAAAATATAATTCTATATAATTTTTATAAATCAATTTTTTATTTTTTTCTAATTCTTCTTTAAATATAAAAACAAAATCTATATTACCAGATAATGGTGGTCTTATTTCTAAAATACACGATGAAGATATAATATTAAATATTCCCCAAATACGACCATTCATATATATTTCTCGTATTATTTTATCTTTATAATATTTTTTATCATTTAAACAATCATCTAATATTAAAAATGCTCTGTTATCAAAAATTTCTTCATTTTCTTTATTTTCTTTTAATCCCTGTTCTTTATTTAACTTCTTTTGTTGATAATCAAATTCTTCTTTTTTTACTATATATTTTCTTTTTTCTTTTTGTCTTTTCATAAAATCAAAGGTTGCTTGCATATTATATTCTTTTTTTATAAATTCTTCTGGTATTATTTGTTTATATTTTTCTTCATCTGTTATTTTATTTATTATTATTTTACCTTCTGGTATAAATTGATGATTATATAATATATCTTTTATTAAAAATGTTTTTCCACAACCTTCTTTACCAATAATTAAATGAATATTATTTTTAAAATATTTATCTTTATGATTTTTAAATAAATTTATATCAAATTTTCTCATTTTAAATTCCATTTTGATCTTTTATTTATTTAATTAAAAAAAAATATTTTTTATTTTCCCGTAAAGGGTTTTTCTTTTTTAAAGAAAAAAAGATCTAAAATGGACTAACTCCTAAATCAATATCGTTATCAACATATTTTGCTTCTCTACTCATCATATGTCTATATTCCTTATTTTTTGAAGATGATGAACGTTTTTTACCTGCTATAAATTCTTGATCAACATATATTTTTTTCTTTTTTTCGACTGGTGATGACGAAAAAATCTCATCAACATTTTCATTTGCTAAAACTTCTTCAATTATTTTTTCCTCATTTTCTCTATTTGATATTAATCCACCTACTTGATCTTTTAATTGTGAAGTTATATCTGATATAGTTGATATATTTTCAGTTATATTTTCTATAGGATTTTTCATATTATTATAAAAATACATACCCCCTGTAAAAAAACAAAAAGATGATATAAATATTAATATTGATTTCATTTCATTTGACATTGGTGTACTTTTGCTTTGTTTTTTATTTGATTTTTTATCTTCCTCTTCAGTTTTTTTACTCATTCTTTGTATTAAATAATAAATACCTGTAAAAATTAAAGCTATTAAAAATCCAATAATATAAGGTTCATTTAAAAAAGTTAAATTACTTAACATTATATTCTATTTTAATTAAAAAATAGATAACTTTTTCTTTAACAAAACGAATTTATTTTTTATATAGAGTAAAAAATATTATATGAAAAAAATATTATTTAATTATTTATATAATTTTTTATTTAATTATTTAATTCAGGGTCACTCATATATTCTGCACCACTATCTTCATCTTCTTCTATTTTATTATTCATAACACTTGATAAATATGAAATTGATTTTTTAGGTTCATTTGAACCTTTATTTAAATAATTATCTATTAATTTAGTTCTACTTTCATTTGATATTAAAGACATTTTAGAATTAATAGAAGATGCACCTGATAATACAGATAAATTATCTTGAGGATTTAAATGATTTTTATAAAATTCTCTTTGTTTTTGAATAAGTTTATTTAAACTTTCTTCTCTTGTTTTAACTTTTTGAGGAGGTAAAGGTTTTACAAATTTTGTTGATTCTTTTTTAATCTTCTTTTTTTCACTACTTCTTAAATCCGATAAATTTACAAAAGAATCTTCTTTTTCATTTCTATCATTTCTATAAATAATTCCACTACTTGCTATTGAACTAACTTCATCTTCAATTTTTTCTTCTTTTTGAATTTTTTGTTGATTTACTTCAACTTCTATTTCTTCTTCATTATTTCTATATTCTTTAGGTATTTTATTACCTTCAAATATAATTTTTTTAAATTCTTCTGTAGGTTTAGCAACTGATTCAACTTCTACCATTTCATTATTTTCTTCTTCTTCTTTTTTCTCAAATATATTATCAATATCATCTAAATTAATACTTTCTTTTTTATTTTCTTCTTCTTCATTTTCATTATCACTATTTTCTCCAAATAATGAACTGAAAAATCCCATTCCTCCATTAGATTTATTTTCTATTGTTAATTCTTGTTGGTGTTCTTCTGAACTTTTACTTTCATCATAAGAATTATTAATGCTAGTTGGTTCTAATTCTTCTTCTAAATTTTCTTCTTTTTCTTCATAAACTTCTTCATCTTCAGAACTATCATTATCTGAACTATCATCTTCTTCAGAACTATCATTTTCTTCAAAATTATTATTTATTTTTTCATTATTTTCATTACTTTCAACACTTATAACATTTTCTTGTAAACTTATTTCTTCTTTAACTTTTTCATCCTCATTTTCATTGTCACTTTCAGATGATTCACTCATTTCAGATGCACTTGATTCTGATTCAGATTCACTTGAATTATCATGTCTTTTATGTTTTCTTCTATGTTTTCTTCTTGAACTTTCATCTGAATCAGTATCTGTATTACTACTATTATCACTTGAATAATCACTTTCAGTTCCTGATAAATCTGCATTATGTATACTATTTTTAAGAATATCTCTTATTGGAAGAAGTTCTCTTACTGCATTAGTTATACCTTCATTAATCATAAAAATTGATTCTCTTAAATTATTTTGTTTGTCACGAGGTGTTAAATCTTTAAAATGATTAAATACAAAAGGATTTTTAAAAATTTCACGAGCTGCACATATATAACATCTATGAATAAAATGAGATGCTATAGGTACCTTTACTTTAATTTTAACTGATTTATTTATTGTTTGAACTGATGTTAAAATTTTTGATTCAGCTTTGAATAATGCATCTATTAAATCATCTAAATAATCACAATTTGATACTTGAACAATTCTTTCAGCTTCATGTTCTATTATATCTTGATTCCATACAGGTATTTCTTTTAATGCCTCTTGAAAAGTTTTTAATATAGACTTTGTTTGTTGTCCTTTTTCTTCAAATTCATTTTCTAATAATTCTAAAGCATCTTCATATAAAGATTCAAAACCCTCATATAAACGTGGTGTTAAAATTTGTTGAAGTTGTTCTAAATATCTTTTTTTTGCTTCAACATATACACTAACAGGTACTTCTTTATTTTTCTTATCTTTTCCCATTTTAAAAAAATCTATTAATTTATTTATATATTTTTTATTTTTTTTTCTGACGTATTTTTTTTTCTTTATTAAGTTAAAAGTTGAATTTATTAAATAAAAATTTATAAATATAAATTATAATTATAAATTATAATTATAAATATTATATAAAATTAATAGTTAATTTAATATTAATAAATTATAATTTTTATAATTTTATAATTTTAAAATAAAAAAAATATAAAATTAATCTATTGTATTTTTAGAATAAATATAAATTTATAAAAATGAAAGAAGAATCACTATCCAAATTTCCAAAACATTTTCAAGTAGGTTATAAAACTATATATAATTTTAAAAATTTAGATCCTATCGTTTTTTTATTATTTATAATTTTTATTATTATATATGGTATTGCTGTTTATTATAAAATGAATTAAATTTAATTTTTATAATGTTTATTTAATAAAATTAAAATATTTAATTTTATTAGTTAAAAAATAATAATATGAATTTTTTTAATATATTAAATTGTAGTCATAATCTTTTTTCCTCTTCTGATTATAATCAAAATAATATAACAAAAGAAAATCTTTCTTTACATAATACTAATGATAATGCATGGATAAGTTATAATAATAATGTTTATTCTATCCAAAAAAATGATGATTTTTTACTAAACTTATTTAATAATTATTATGGTAAAGATGTTTCTGAATTAATTGAAAAATTAAATTATAAAGAAAAAAAATTGGTTTTAAATAAACTTAAATCTAGATTTATTGGAAAAATTAATTAACTATTTAACTTAAACCTTCATAAAATGCTAATACTCTTGGGTTTGCTCTAATCTTTGTATAATCAACATTTCCTCTTATAAATAATCCATCTAGTGATTTTACTCTTGATAATGCTACATAAGTTTGACCATATTCAAATACATCACTTCCTATATCTAAAATTACATATTCTAAAGTACTTCCTTGTGATTTATGAATTGATATTGCAAATGCTAATTGCAAAGGTATTTGCGATTTAATAACAATATCTTTCCCATCTTCCATTTTCCAAGGATGAGGTGCTATTTCCATAAATCTTCCATCTTTAAATCTTACAATGGGATATCCTGTTTCAGGTCCAAATCCTAGAATAACACCTCGACTACCATTTGCTAATCTTAGTTCAGGCATATTTACTTTTAACATTACTTGACATTTAGTAGATAAGGTGATTTCATCATCAATATCAGTATGTTCACTCATTAATGCTTTCATAAATTCTTTATTTTCCTCTAAAACAGTTTTACTAAATTCATATTCACATTTAAATACTTTAACAGTTTCACCTTCATCTGTTAATTTTTTTAATTCATCATCATTTACTCTTTTAACCATTTGTCTTTTTGAAAATAATCTCGAAGGTAAAAGTCCATATTCATTTGTTGTTTCAATATTTTTCCTCTCTTCTAATACCCTTTGTACTTCTTCATCTACATCTCCTACTCTAATTTTATTTAATACATTTACAAATACATCTTCACTTTGTCTCATAACTTCATTTAAATAAATAACCTCATCTATACAATCATCCCAATTAAATGCATCAAATACAAAACCATCAGCTTTAACAGGAGGTAGTTGCAATAAATCACCACTTAAAATAATTTGAATACCACCAAATGGTTTATCAATTTTTCTAATTTTTCTAAATATTAAATCAATTTTGTCAAATAAATCAGGACTCATCATTGATATTTCATCTATTATTAAAACTCTCGTATTAAAATATCTTTGCTTTGCTTTAGGATTTCGCATTATATTTTTAATAAGCTCATCTATACTTTTTTCACCTGTACCTATACCACAATAACGATGAATAGTTTGACCTCCTACTATTAATGCTGATATTCCTGTTAAACTTGTCACATAAATCATCTTTTTTTCTTCTTCTAAATTTTCTCTATAATGTTGAATAAATGAGTTTAATAAAAAAGATTTACCTACACCGGCTTGACCAGTTATAAATAAATTTTTACCTTCTAGCATTTTTTTAAATGCATATTCTTGTTTTCTAGTAAATTGCGTTACTTGTACTTCTTCACTCATAATTTTATTTTTTTTATAAAATCTCTCTAAAATTATATATCAATATTTTTATAAACCCATTTTTAATTTAACTATTTATCTTTTTTTTTCATTTTTTTTTTCATTTAAGTAAAATTATTTAAAATAATAATTAATAATATTAATTTAATATAAAATAATTTTAATATTTTATATTAATTTTAATAAACAATAAACTTAATTTATAATAGAAATGTTAACATATTTTTTTAATTATTTTATAGCAACTGTATTTTATATTTTATTTGATGATATATTTATATTAAATTATAATAAATCAAAAAATTTAATTAATAATATCAATATTAATAATGAATATAATTTAATAGAAGAAAAAAATACTTTACATATCATACATAATTTTATTTTAGCATTATATTTAATATTTTTAATAATATCTTTACTTAGACAAAAAATGAATATTCAAATAATTTATTTATCATTAATTCTTATTAAATATTCTAGTATTTTTTATTTTCATGAAAATATTGATAATTTTTTATATGATTTAAGACGTTCTATGATGTGGTTATTTGCCACACCCGCAATGTTACATTTATATACTAACATAAATAATATCAATTATAGTTCAATAAAAATTGAATATCATATTATTCCAAATTTACTTTTAATCCTTTTTAGTTTTATAAAAACTAATGTTTTATACAATATATTTTTTTATTCAAGTTGTATTAGTCAAAGTTATTTTATATATAATTTATCTAATAATATACATTTAAAATATACTAATATTTATTTATTTTTTTGGCTGTTATTTGGAGTTATAGGTATTTTTAATTTTTTTAATTTATTTAAAACATCTACTATAAATATATTATTTAGTATTTCAGATTTAATGGTTAAATTAATATCTATTTTAATTATATATGATAATGAAGAACAAAAATTAGAAATTAATAAATATATTGATTTACAATCAATAACATTATTAAATAATATATATATAACTTTAGAAAATTTTAAGAATGATAATAAACTTACTGATAATTGTTGGAAAATATTAAATTATATATCAAATTCTTTAAATGATATTCATTTAAATGAAAAAAAAGATTTAATTAAAATTGAATTATTAAAAAAAATTTTACCTTTTGATTTAGATGAAAAATATTTTGAAAAAAATTTAAATAAATTTAGTAAACATGATAATGTTGTTATTCTTTTTACTGATATTGTATCTTATTCTAGTTTTTCATCTGAAAATAATGAAGAAGAAGTTTATAATTTATTAAATGAAATGTATATTCGATTTGATATTATTTTACGAAAATATAAATATTTAACTAAAATTGAAACTATTGGAGATTCTTATATGGTAGTTGGTAATATATCAAATAAAGATAATATAGATGAAAGTATTAATAATATTATAATGCTAGGTTTTGAATTTATTGATTCACTTAAATATTTAAAATTTTATAAAGAATTAACAAAAGAAATTAGAATAGGCATTCATTGTGGTCCTATTGTGGCAGGTTTATTAGGATTAGATATACCTCGATTTTGTATCATTGGGAATACAGTAAATTTTACATCACGTTTACAAACTACATCTGAACCAAATAAAATACAAATTAGTGAAGATATTTATAATTATGTAAAAGACAATCAATTATTTACTTTTCAAAAAAGAGAAAATATTTTTTTAAAAAATATTGGAAAAAAAACAACTTATTTTATTAATATTGAAAGTAAATCAAAATCAAATTCAATTGATGTCTTAAATGAAAATATTGATATTAATAATTTAAATAATTTAAATAATTTAAATGATAATGTTATTAATCTTGAAAATATAAATGATAATAATGATTTTACTCCTTTATCAAAACATTTTTTAAAAATAAATTAAAAATAAATTATCTTCTTCTGGATGTACTTGATTTAGTATTTTTCATATATCCTGGTTTTTTTTCCTTTGATTTTTTTACTTTTTTTTGTTCTTTAACTTGTTTAACAACTGTTGGTTCAATAACTATTGGTTCAACAACTATTGGTTTAACAACACTTGATTCAATTACACTTTGTCCATTATTTTCATTTTTAATAGGTCTAAAATGAGTTTGATGTTCTGAATTAACATTATTTAAAAATAAATTTGTTCCTTTTTTCCCATTTTTAATAATTTTTATTGGTACTCTTTTAACTAATGGTTCATTAACTGTTCTTGTTACAACTTCATTAACTTCATTAACTTCATTAACTTCTACTTTTTTACTATTTTTATTAATATTTTCATTATTATTAATATTATTTTGATTTTCAATTAAACTATTATTATAAATAAAAACATTATTTAAATTATGTATAAATAATTCTTTTCTAAATAATGAATTTATATTTCTTCTATTATTATTAGCTCTTCCGTCAAATCTTAATAATACAAAACTATCTTTAGTAAATGGTCTATCATTATCTGTATTTGTTGATATTGTCATAACTGGATAAAATATTTCATTATCATTAAATCTTTTTTCATAAGTTGTTGTACTCCATTTATTTAAACTTGCATCAACAATTGCTATTGCTCCATCAAAATAAACTTTATAAGGTTGAGGTACTGATTCAAAAGGCCTTTTATGTAAAAAATTATTGATTTCAACATTTTTTTCATATAAAAAATGTTTTACCATTGGATGAAGATTTGGTAAAATTGGTATTTTAGATAAATTATACACACATTCTTCATTATTTTCAAATAAATGATTATGACTCGTTAAAAATGTTTTATTTAGTTTAGCAATTTGAGAATTACACAATAACCATGTATTAAAATAATGATCTTGATGACCTCTAATTATCATTTGTATATTATTTAATTCTAAAAATTCTTTTATATGATTAATACCTAAATTAAAAATTTCATTAGAACCTCTTGAAAAATTATATGTTGTTTCTAAATTATTTGAAAAATCATTCCATCTTATTTGTTTAGGTAAATTTTCTTCATCTTCATTTACAAAAATAATTCTATTATCTAAAGCTATATTTAGATCTAATGCTCTCATTTGTGATATATTTTTATATTGTTCTTTAGAACCAATATTTTCCATCTCAAATAATTCATATTCATTTTCACTTCCATTTTGACTCTTAACATTTACCATTTTTATATTTGTTAATGGTATACCTCCATGTGAACACCAATATTTATAATTATTTTTTTGTAAAACAATTCCTGATGATAAATATATAAAAAAACAAAAAATAACAAAATCTTTATTATTAATTTTTAAATTTTCTTTTTCAAGATATAAAGATTGTATATTTTTTAATTTATAATTATATTCAGCTTTAAAACCCATTGTACTATACATTTCAACATTTTCATGATTTCCTCTATTTAAAATTAATTTTAATTTATCTTTTGTATTATTTTCTAACATCATTTTTGATAAAATATATATTATCTCTAAACCAAAATTTCCTCTATCAACAATATCTCCTAAAAAAACTATTCTATATCCATCATTTATCTTATATTTACCATTTGATAAATCTAGAACTCCTAATACATGTAATCTTAATAAATGTCTGATAAATGTATGAAAACTTCCATGAAAATCTCCAAATAAAATAACTTTTTCATTATCTTCTAATTTTATATTATAAACAAATGCACCATAATGTAAATAATCTGTTATTGATTTTAAAGATTCATCATCTTTAAATCTAAATATATTTTTTTTAAACATATCCATTCTATTAACATTATTTAATTGATTTTCTGGTATATCTTTCATATAATAATTTTTTAAATAATTAAATTGTCTTTTTATTGCTCTTACAATTGTTTTTAATATTAATTCTTGTTTTGGTAAATTATAAAATTGATTGAATAAATGAAAATGTCTATCTTTCATTCTTGATCTTAAATTTTTATACATTTTATAAAAATTTCTCAATCCAGATTTATTTTTTGTAGGTTGTTTTGATAATTCACCATATATACCATTTGTTGCATCAATTAATGGATCTAAACTTTTTGAATATTCTAAATATACACTTCTATTCATTCCTTCCATTGGATATTCTGATACTTTTATACCATTTTCTACATTATTATTTTTTCGACGTCTTAATTCTCCAAAATAACCATATGAATCATAACTATATCCTTCTAATCCATATTCATAAACTTCTATTCTTGGATAATTTTCATTATTTAATAAATTCATTTTTAATTTTATATTTAATTTATCTAATTTATATTTCGATTAAAATTAAATCAAATTTAATTGTTTAATATTTATTTAAAAATGGAACTTAAAAAAAAATAAATATAATTTATTAAAGATTTTAAATTTATCTTTTTTTTATATAAAAAAATACAAAAAATAAAAAATGTCTACAAAGAAAGGTAGTCAAAAAAAACAAAAGATTAGTAATGAAGAAAAAGAATTAAATAATAATAAAATAATAGGAAGAGTTATTCTTGATCAACCCGGAAGATCATTAATAGACGAATATTTTGATTTACAAGCTGAATTTGAAAAAAAATATGGTAAAAAAACATTAATAATGATGCAAGTTGGTGGTTTTTTTGAATCTTATGGTGTTTGTAACAAAGAAGAACAAATTGGTAATCTTCGTGAAATATCCGATTTATTAAACATTCAAGTATCACGAAGAAATAAATCAATTATTGAAAATAGCCGAAGTAATGCACTAATGATGGGTTTTCCGTGTCATTCTATTAAAAAGTTTGTTAATATATTATTGAGTGCTTGTTATACATTAGTAATTATTGAACAAACAACTGAACCACCTAATGTTATTAGACAAATCACTGCAGTTTACAGCACAGGTACTTATATTGAGGATGTTCAAAATTCGGATCCAAATAATATAGTATCAATTTATATTGAAGAAGATACGTGTCATAGAACAGGAACTTCAATTTATTTATTAGGTTTAAGTTCAATAGATTTAACAACAGGAGAATGTACAGTATATCAAAAAAATAATCATTTATATGATAAAAAAGCTGTTTTTGAAGATTTGTACCGTTTTGTTGAATCATATAATCCCAAAGAAATAATTTATCATCATGGTGATTTAAAAACAATTAAAAAAGAAGATGTATTAAATTCATTAAATACAATTAATCGTTTAATACATTTTGAATATCCAGAAGTGTCTAATGAAAAAAGAAAATTAAAATATCAAAATGAAATATTAAAAAAGGGATATAAAGATTGTGGTATGTTAGACCCAATCGAATATATTAATATGGAAAGAACACCTCAAGCTTTACTTTCTTTTATTTTATTATTAGAATTTGCTTATGAACATAATGAAAAAATATTAGAAAAAATTAAAAAACCATCTATATGGGAATATGGTCAACATTTAATTTTATATCATAATACTATATATCAATTAAATATTATACCAACTCCTAATCATTATGATAATTCATCAAAATATAAATCTTTATATGATGTTATACAAAAAACTTCAACACCTATGGGAAGAAGATTATTAAAATATAGAATTATGAATCCTATAACAAACATTGATGAATTAGAAAGAAGATATAATCAAATTGAAAAAATAGAAAATTTAGGAATTTATGAAGATATTGAAAAACATTTAAATGAGATAAGTGATATGGAAAGAATGCATCGAAAAATGGAAATTGGAACGTTACATCCACATGAATTTGGTCAACTACATACAATGTATGAAAAAGTAAATGATTTGGTTGACTATTTGAATAATAACAAAGATTTTAAATGGGGAGACTTTGGTATTGATATAAATATTTTTAATACATTTGAAAATTATCAAAATCAATATAAAGAGTTATTTGATGTTGAAGAAATTAAAAGACATGGATTAACAAGTATTTTAGGTTCATTTTTTAATCCAGGTAAATGTTTAGAAATTGATGAAGTACAAAATAAAATTGATAATATTGAGAATTTTTTTACACAATTATGTAAAAGATATTCTAATTTAATTGAACAAGGACAAGATGAATTAGTTAAATTAGAAAGTAATGATAGAGATGGTTATTTTTTGACTTGTACAAAAAAAAGATATGATATTTTAGAAAAGAAATTAGACTCAAATGAAAGAAGTACAATTAAATGTAAAACAGGTCAAAGTTCTAATGTAAGAATAACAAGTGATATAATTGATAATAAATCTAGAGAATTAATTGCATGGAAAGAAAAAATAAAAGTATTAGTAAAAGATAAATATTTGGAATATATTCAAATCTTAATATCACAATTTGATCAACTATTAAGTCAAATAACTCAATTTATAGCTGAAATAGATTTAATTAAATCAAATGTTAAAGTATCTAAAATGTATAATTATCATCGACCTAGGATAATTGATAAATATAATTCTAAAAGTTATTTTTCATCTAAAAAATTAAGACATCCTTTAATTGAAGTTATTCATGAACAAGTCAAATATATCGAGAATGATGTTGAATTATTAAAAGGTGAAAATGAATGTAATGGTATTTTATTAATGGGTTTAAATGGAGTTGGTAAATCATCTATGGCTAAAGCAATTGGTACAAATATTATTATGGCTCAAGCTGGATTATTTGTAGCAAGTGAATCATTTGAATATTATCCATATAATAAAATATTTACACGAATAAATGGTGATGATAATATATTCAAAGGTATGTCTTCTTTTGTAGTTGAAATGAGTGAATTAAGATCAATTTTAAAATATGCTGATGAAAACTCATTAGTATTGGGTGATGAAGTTTGTAAAGGAACTGAAGAATCAAGTGCATTGTCTATTGTTAGTGCATCAATACAGAGATTTAGTGAAAAAGAAGTAAATTTTATAATGGCAACACATTTTCATAAATTGTATGAAATGGAGGAAATACAACAAATTAATAATATTAGATTTAAACATTTATCAGTTGAAATTGATGAAAAAAATGATAAAATTATTTATGGTCGAAAATTGTTAGAAGGTCCAGGTGATACATTATATGGTATCGAAATAGCAAGATTTATTATTAATGATTTAGATTTTATACAAAAAGCAAGATTAACTAGAGATAAAATTTTACAACAATCTTCAAGTTTAAGTGAATCATTAGAACATCGTTCAAAATATAATACAAATTTAATTATGGAAAAATGTATGGTTTGTAATAAAAATAGACATCAAGTTGAACTTCATACACATCATTTAACAGAACAACATGAATATGACGGAAATAAAGAAAATATTGATGGTATTCGAAAAAATCAATTAGCTAATTTAGTTGTATTATGTGAACAACATCATATGGAAACACATCAAAATAAAATTATTATTGAAGGTTGGAAAGATACAACTAATGGTAGAGAATTATTTTGGTATTATAATGAAAATTATGGTAAACAAATATTAATAGAAGAAGATGATAATAAAAGTATTGATAGTTTTGAAAGTTTTGATAAAAAATCACAAATATCGGAATTAAGTGAAAATTCAAATAAGTCAAATAATTCTAATAAAACAGAAGACGAATTAGAGGATGATGATATATTAGTAAAAGAAAAAGAAAAGAGAGATAAAAAACAAGATGATGAAAAAACATGGATTAAACTACAATTTTTAGATTTAAAACGTCATTTTTATGATTTAAAAAAACTAACAACTCAATTAAAAAAAAGAATGAAAGATTTTAATATTAAAACTACTCCTAAAAAATTAAATTATTTAATTGAAGAATTTGAAAAAGAATATCAAAATAAAAATAAATCATCATCACCTAATAATAATCAAATATCAATTTAAATTTTATCATCATTTATTTTTTTTAATTTTATAATAAAAAAAATTTTATTATATATATTCTAAAAAAAATATATTTATTTTATAAATTTTAAAAAATTAATCATGACCAATTTGTAATTGTTTTAAAATCTCATCTGCCTGTACTCCTATAAAATTATTTGGGTCATATTTAAATTGTTGTTGTTGTTGACGTCCTCCTTGTTGCATTTGACGACCTCCTTGTTGCATCATTCTTTGTTGTTGTTGAGAATTATGTTGTTGATGATGTTGAGGAACTTCAGGAAGACCACTTACAGTTTTAATACCTTTTAATTCATTAAGCTCTTTTCTTAATGTTTGTACTTCATTCAACAAATATGCACTCAATGTTGTTAATCTGTTGTGTGAAATTGCTAAATCATTTAGCTTTTTACGGGTATCATGAAGATATTTAGGATCCATTTTTAAATATTTATTATCAATTAATATTTATTTTTTTTAAATTAAACGATCTTAAATTTCTCTTATTTATTAATTAATTTAATTTAAAAAAATATATGGATTTTCTTTAAGTTCAAAAAAATATTTTTTATTTTTAATTTTTTATAAAAATAATTCTTCTTTTAAGTAAATTAAAAAAAAAATGATTAATGTTTATTTTAATTTAAAAAAAATATAATATTTTCATAGAGATAAAAAGAAAATGCTTATTCCAGTACGTTGTTTCACTTGTAATAAAGTTTTGGGTCATTTATGGGATCCATATCTTAAAAAAGTACAAAAACATTATAATGAATTAGAAAAAAATAAAAAAGAAGAAGAAAGATTAATTAGTTTTAAATTAGAAGAAACATCAGCTAATCAAATTAAAGATAAAACATTTGAAGGTAAATTATTAGATGAAATGGGATTAAATAAATATTGTTGTAGAACAACTATGTTATCTACTGTTGATTTAACTACTAAAATTTAAATTTATTCATTTTTTTTATCATATTTTAATTATTTTTTTATTTAATATTTTTTATATTTTAATATTTTTTTATTAAATTTTTAATCTTAAGTTAAAAATACTTAAAATAATTTTTATAAATATTATAAAGAAATAATTAAAATGGAAAACGGAGACGTTAACGAATTTAAATCAACTGTTAAAAAGTTTTTACAAATTAATGAACATGAAGAAAAACTAAAAGAAGAAATGAAAAAAATTAAAAATGAAAAAGACAATTTGGAAAACTCTATTATGAAATTTATGGAAAATAATAATATAACTGATAGAGATATTGATGTTGGTGATTTTAAACTAAAATATTCAAGTAACAAAAAAACAGAAGGTGTCACTAAAAAATTAATTTATGAAAGACTTGTTCAATTCTTACAAAATGAAGAAAAAGCTAAAGAATTATTAGATTTTATTTATCAAGAAAGAACTAGTGAAATGATTCATAGTATTAAATTATCTGCTAAAAAATAAATATTATTTTTTTTAGTAAAGGCTCTATGAAAAATGAGTTTATTTTATCTTTTTTTTTTATTTTAATAAATTATATTTTAATTTATTACCTCCTTTAATATTATTAATATAAATGAGCTATTTCAATAATAACGATCATCAAATTTTTAAATATTTCAATAATAAAAACTTTAAAGAAAAAATTAATTTTAATATATGGTTAAAACATTATGAACCTTTTTTAGAAGATATTTTTTATGATTTTGTTTATGTTTGTGAAAATAATAATATAAAATTATTTATCAATGATAATACTAAATTAGATTTTTATAAAATGTTATATAATACTTCTTCAGGAATTTTAGTTGATAAATGTGAATTTCCATATGCATATGGTTTAATTAATGATGAAGAAAATAATAATATTACTCAAAATAAAGAAGAAGAAAATAATAAAGAAAAAAATTATTTTTATAATCAAGATAATTATTTTAATAAGTCTTCTAATCTATCTATTAATGAAGATGACGACAGATTTCCTTCTAGACTTTAATTACTATAAATAATAATAAATAAAAATTATAATAAGTTTATTTTTAAAATTTTTTATATAATATTAAATTATATATATTTTCTAATTAAAGATATTCCAATATTTTATATATCAAAATGAGTCTATATAAAGTAAAATCTTCTTCAAAAAAAAATAATTATAATAATTATAATGATGATTTTGATAATCATAGTATAAATAGTAATAATAGTGATAATTCATATAAACCATACAATCCAAACAAAAATAAAGAACTAAATTATAAACCATATAATCCAAATAATAATAATTTAAACAATTCAACCAATTTAACAAAAAATAATAATATTAACTCAAATTTATCAAACTCTGATAAACAAAATAAAGATAATATTAATAATAATAATAATAATAATAATAATAATAAAAATAATAATTCACAAAATAGTCATTGGAAAAATATTGTTCTTAAAAATATTGACAAACCTATTGTTAATAATTTAAAAAAAGAAGAAAAAAAAGAACAAAAAACATTATCTTATAATGAATATTATGATTATTGCTGGAATTATGATGAAAGATTTTCATTATTCCATGGAACAGAGGTCTTAGATATTTCATTAGATTTTGCTGACTTAATTTATGAATATAGATTACCTTTATTTGATAATGCATCAAATGGTAATAATAAATATGTTTTTGATTTTTTATTAAAAAATTCTCATGAGGGTTTAAATATTATAAAAGAAACTGATAACTTTAACAATGAATTAAAGAAAGAATACACTCAAGAATTTTTAGAAGAAGAAGAATATAATAATTATCATAAAGATGATTAATTTTATTTTCTATTATTTTTTCTTTTTTTATTTTTAGAATTCTTTTTTTTTGAATTCTTATTTTTATTTTTTTTTAAATTATCATTATTATTATTTTCATCTTCATTTTCCATATTATCTTTTTCTAAATTATTAACAATATTTTCAATATTATTAATATTAATATTCAAATTATTTAATTCTTTATCTATTTCTAAAACTGATTTATTAAGATCAGTTTCTTCAATAATATTTTCATTTTCTATTTTAACTCTTTTCTTTTCTTCTAATTTACGATTCATTCTTTCAAATATTTTCTTTTTTTTATTATTTTCATCAATTTGTTGAAAAACTTGGTTTTGATAATTTCTAGAATTCTTAAAATTTCGCGGTATTATACCATAAGTTGAGTAAAATCCTAAAATATCTTGTTTATCATTTTTATTTAAGTCATTTCTATTTGGAGAAATAATAAAATTCTTTATTTTCATAAAATTTTCTATTGAAAATCCTAATTTTGAATTTAAATAATTTAAATATTCTTCTTCTTCCATATTTTTTAATTCTTTCATAAATATAAAAGTTTTTTTCATCTGATAATATAATTGAAAAGTAGATGTTTTTACTAAATTATTATTATTTTTATTATTAAAACTATTAAATATTTCATCACTTTCCATTGTTTTTAAAAATTCAAAAAATCTTTTTAGTTTTTCAGTTTTAACTTCATAATCAAAAATTTGTTGTGTGTCTCTTTTCATTCTTACTTCGTTATCATCAAATTTATCATCAAATACCTGTGATATATAAAATAAACTTTGATTTATTATATAATCTTTTTTTTCTTCTTCAATATCAAGTGTTTTTACCATATTTATATATTCAAAAAAATTAATATTGTTAATCATTTCATTTATATCATTATGATTTTCATTTTCTGTCACAAATTTTCTTTTTAAATAATCTCTATATTTAGGATATTCTTTTAAAATATCTCTACCTTTTAAATTTGTTAATTTATTAGTTAAAATTGAATCATAGTTATCTTCATTTTCTGCAGATAATCTTGTAAATAAAACTTCATTATCTAAAATGTTCATTTTTACGTATAATTATTTTATATTTACGTAAATATTTTTTATTAAATATATTTAATAATTTCAATAATGAATAATATTTAAATATTTATATTTTTCATTTTTTTAATTTATTTATTTTTTTTGATTTTCTCATTATTTTTTACGTACATAAAAAATAATTCTATACTAAAAATAAGAAAATTAAATATGGAAAAATCTATCCATATAGTTGAAGTATCTAATATTTATGGAAATACTCTTGAAATTAAAAAAAGAAGTTTTCTTTTTAATCATTTACTTGATAATATTTTATTAATTCAAGATATTCTTTATTCTATTTATTTTGTTTATAATAAAGAATCTAATAATATTTTTATTTATCTTTTAAATAATTTATGTTTTCAAAATTTTGATTCTAAAGATGAAGATAATACTATCAATTATACTTTATCAAAAAAAGATTTAAAAAATTTAATAATAAATTCAAATATTGAAAATTTTAAAAATATCATTATTTTACAAAAAATTTTTAATCATTTTTTAAATTATGATTATAATCTATGGAATGATGTTAATGATTGGTTAAATAATAATCTCAATTTTACACATTTTAAATATCATCTTCTTTTTGTTAAAATTAATTCTCTAATACCTTTTTCTAAAAAATAAAAAATAATAAAAATTCTTAAAAATTAATATTTACTCATTATCTTACCATGTATTATTTCTTTATCAGAACATGGAGGACATGGTTTTGATACAACTTCTATATTATTATTACATTCTGGTTTATTTTCTTCATAACCGGTGACCATTTTATAAATTTCTTCATAATTTATTGTTAATATCAAAATAAATCCGGATATTATAAATAATAATCTATCATGATTATTCATATTTGAAAAATTATTTTTATTTGTAAAAAAATATATTAAATATAAACCTAATGAAAATTTATATAATGTATCAGTTATTAAAAACAACGGTCTATTAAATTTAATAATACCTGTATACATTAATATTAAACCTATAACAACAACTACTTTTAATATGAAAAAATAATAGTGAAAAATATTCATTTTTTTATTCTATTATTTTATTCGAAAAAAATATAAAATATTAATATCTTAAAATTATAGATAAAATATTTTTTATTATGAATATTTCAAAATATCTTTTAGGCTCAATTTATAGTTTAAGAAGTATTTATAGATTATCAAATAATTTTGCTAATTATTTAGTTAAAAATAAATATATTGATGTTCCTTTATCTAAAATCGAAAAAATTGATGAATCAATTTTTAGTTCTTTCCATGGAATTTTATCATCTTTATTAGCTGCTTTTTCTCTAACTGACTCAATTTTTAATCATATTAATCCTTTTCAATTGACTGTTCATCATACACAACCTGATAATCAATTACAACTTTTTACTACCTACTTTTGTTTATCTTATTTTTCAATGGATTTATTAAGATGTATTTATTATAAAAAATATATGTTTATTATGCATCATATTGCTGCTATTCAACTTCTTATATCTGGTCTTGCTTCTTTAAATAATAATGAAAATAAAGGTTTTTATATTATGCATTTTATTTTCTTACTTGAATCAAATACTTTTCTTTTAAATATCGGTTACATACTTAAAGAATGCAAGTTTCATTATTCCATTATTTGTACCTCTTGGATTTTACATTTATTATTATTTGTTCTATTTAGATTAATTGTTTTACCTAGATTAATTTTAATATATTATCTTAATGAAGGTTTAACTTTAACAACTTTATATCAACTACCTAATTTTCTTTTAATTCTAGCAGGTTCATCTTATTGGTCATATCGACAATTAATAGGTATTCAAAAATATCTAAAAGAAAATTCTGTTATTTAGTATTTCAATATAAATTATCAAATTTTTTTTTATCATTTTCGTTCATATGATTTAAATTTACTAACATTTTTTCTAATACATATTCATATTCTTTTTTATTATCTAAATTTTTATTACTTATTTCTTCATAATCATCATTTATAAAATATATTTTTTTATATCTTTTATTTTCATATGATTTTTTATAAATATCTGTATTTGACAATAAATCACCATTAAAATTATCATTTTTTAAATCTATATCTAAATCATTATCAAAATAAAAAGATTTTAATTCAAAACATAATATAAAAGTATATTCTTTATGTAAAGGATTATTCGAATTTGTTTTTATCATTCCTGAATAACTTGGAAGTTGACAAATTAATCCATTTTCATATAATGAAAATATTATACGAATTTCACCATATCTCGGTAAATCTGTAGAATTGCATTTTAATATAAGTTCATTATTTATTTTTGCTTTTTCCTCTATTGTAAAATTATTTTTTAACCATATATATCTTATTGGATTTGTTCGTTCATCTCCCATTTTATGAATATAAGAACGATATATAGGTATTTTATTAATTTTATATTCAAATAATCTTTCTTTATTTCTTTCATTTTTTATTATTTTTTGATAATGATATTTATCAATTAAACTTAAATTATATAAATCTTTATTATCTAAAAAATTTGATATAATATTTAAACCATCATTTATATCACTTAATGTTTTATTTATTAATTTTCGTTCTTCCATTTCATCTAATTTATCTAATTTATCTAATATATCTAATTCATCTAAAATATCTTTTTTTTTATTTAAATTATTTTCCATTATATTTAAATAATTTTCACATGGTACAACTCGTATATTTATAATATTATTTAAATTATAAATTTTATTAAAATTATACAACATCATTTTATTTTTCTAATTTATATATTTTTATATTCATTATTTTTTATATTCATTATTTTTTTATTTTATTTTAAGAAAATTTTATAAAAAAAATCGAACTTAATTATATAAGAACTAATATGAAAATGTCAACTATTGAAGATATTAAAAAACAACCATTACTTTTATTACTCACTATTATTATTGTTATTATACTTTTAGTAGGTATTTTTAGAACAATCGCTCCTTATTTATCTTTAGGTTTTGGAGGTTATGCTCATATTGGAGATGTTCGTGGAGCTTTCTCATTTGAAACATTTGAAAATGAACAACAACCTGTATTTGCAATTATCTATGCTCCATGGTGTGGAGCTTGCAAAGCTTCAAAAGATCAATTTGACTCATTAACTTCTTCCTATAAAGGAAAAACTAAAGTAATGATGATTAATGGTGATGAAAATAAAGATTTAGTTAAAAAAATGAATATTAGAGGTTTCCCTACAATGAGATATTATCCTTCTGGTTTAGAAGGTCAATTTGAAGAATTTACTGGAGATAGAACTGTAAATGGTATGACTGAATTTATTAAACAAAAAGAAAAATTTGCTAGTACTAAATAAAAAATATTTATTTTTTTAATAATTTTCTTTCCATAATTTAAAATATTTAAATAATAATAATTTCTTTTTTTGTTTTATTTTTTTTTTTATAAAATATTTTTTACTAATATTTTTTCCAAATTCATACATCTTATTTTTTACATCTTTATTTAAATTTACCTCAAAACCTTTTGTTTTAGCATCAAATATCTCAATTGTATTTATAGGTATTTTATGATTTAATGTTCTAACAACCTGTTTTTTCCATACTGTTTGAACTATTGTAAAAATATATTCCACTAAATCTATCTCTTTTTTTGTTATTTTTTCTTTGTTTTCTATCTCATCTTTTTCAAACATATTATCTTCTATCAAAAATACTCCCAATTTTCTCCTTTTATCTATTTTTATTGCATAATAAGGATAAGGATCCAAAGTTCCACCATCTATATATAAATTATGATTGTATTTAATAGGAGCAAATAAAAAAGGTATATTCATAGTCATTCTTAATGATAAAATTATAGATAAATTAGGTGTTTCAAATACATTATGATATTCTATTTTCTGTGTAGTTATATTCATAACTGCAAAAGTCAAAATTTTTTTAGTTCTTTCATATAATTCCTTAAATGTTATATTTGGTTGTACATTTTTCTGTAAAAAAAATGCTTTCAATAATAAATTAAATTTTGTTCCTTCATCAAACCCTTTTTTTTCTATTAAATTCATCATCTTTAATTCTATAAATTTATCCCATACTAAGTCTATTGATATCTGTTTTATCTCTTCTACAGTGTATCCTATCACTATTAAAGTATTTACTAAACAACCTATAGAACAACCTGTATAATATTTAAATTTATTTATAGGATATATTTTATTTATTTCTTCAATTGCTCCTACATGATAACATCCTCTTATACCTCCAGAACTTAATATTAATTCATCATATATAAAATTGTTAAAATTAAACATTTCTTATTTTTAAAATATTTATTTTTTTGTATTTTTTATCTTATTTTGTATCTTGTTATAAAAATATTAAAAATAAATAGAAAATATACATTAATTTTTTATTAAATTATAAAATTATAAAATAATTTAAAAAAGGAAAAATATCAAAAAAAAAATCATTATAAAAATAGAAAAGATTTAAACTTTTAAAATGTCACATGAAAATTATAACTATTATGGAATTTATGATGAAGATTCACGCAAATTTTCCTATAGTATTCAAGATATACATAAAACGCAAAAAGAAAAAGATAAACAAAGATTAAGAATTTATGAAAAAATTTTATCAAAATGTTTTAAAAGAATTAAAGAATTATCTTTACATGAAGAAACTTATTGTTTTTTTCAACTTCCTGAATATATTCCTGGTTCACCTCTTTACAATATGACTGAATGCGTTATTTTTATTTTAAATTCACTAAAAGATAAAGGATTTAATGCTAGATATGTAGATCCTTTTATGATTTTTATTGTATGGAATCTTCCTAAACCCGAATTAAAAAGAAAAGAATATAATCCAATTCAAAATTCACCATTACAATTATTAAATCAACCTTCTCTTAATTTTAATAATAATAATAATAATAATAATAATAATAATAATTATCAACAATCATCTCAACAAATTAGTTATAATAATACTCCTAGAACCATAAATTTTAACAATAATAATAATAATTCACATCGACCAATATTAAATACAACACCAAGTAATAATTTTTTTTTCACTAGAAAATAAAATATAAAAAATAATATTTAAATATTGTTTTTTTATTTATTTACCTCTAGCTCCTATTATTTTACCCATTTTAAAAATATATTCAAATACATATAATAATATTAAACCCATAATAATTAAGAAAAATAAATCTAAAAACTCTTGATTTATATTTTGTTGATTATTTTGATTAACTGCTAAAAAATTAGTTGTATTTAAAGAATTTTGAAAATTCTCTTGTATATTTTGATTTTTTAGTAAATTTTGATTTTTTTGATTATTTAAATAATTTGAATTTGTCAAATTATAATTTGCTTTTGTAAAATCTATATTATTATTTTGTTGTTTATCCATTTCATTTTTTAATAAATTTAATCTTTCCATTAATATACTTCTTTTTGTTAAATCATTATGATTATATTTTTGGATTAATTCTTCTTTTGATAAAGGTCTTTCAATTAAATTCATATTTTGAATTTGATCCATTCTATCATTTTCACTTTTTTCTCTTAGTTTTTGATATTTTTCTTCATTTTTATAATTCATATTATATTCTACATTTGGACTTCCACTATTATAAGATTTTACATTATAACATTGTAAGTTTCCATTTTGGGAACGACTAAGAAAATCAGGTAAAGTCCTATTTTGTTCTTGATTATATCCTTTATTTCTTAAATATAAAGGTGTTGGATCTTTATCAAATGCAACCTTTGTTAAATCTTCATGTTTTATATTTCGTTCTTCATATTTTTTTGTAAAATCATCTCCATATACTTCTTTTAATGATGAATAAAAAACCATTTATTAATATATAAATGCCCTATTTATTATAAAGAAAAAATAAAAAAATATTTACTCATTTTTATATTAAAATTTTTATTAATTTATTTATTTATTTATTTAATAAAAAATTAAATAAAATAAAAGATGCGAAAAAAAATTTATAAAGAGAATATTTTTATTAAATAAGTACATTATTTGAAATGTTTGAAATACCTGTTTTATATAAAAATATTATAATGCTTATAATTATTATTTTATTTTTACTTTTTTTATCAGTTAATAAAAATTGGAATGAATTTATAAATAAAAAAAAAACCATTAAATATATAATTATTTTTTCATTAATTTATTTAATTTATTATAATTTTAATATTACATTATTATGTTTACCCATTATTCTTATTTTCTTTATGAAAAATAATAAATTTAAATCAAATCTTAATCAAAATTCCAAATTTAGTTTTATAAATAATTATTTACAAGAAATTTATAAAGATCTTTTTCAAGATTCCAATAATGATTATGACACTGATAAAAATAATATAGAAAAAGAAAATAATAAAATTTTAACAATAGAAAATAATAATGAATTATTAAATAATATTAATAATTATAATAATAAAAATAATATTAATATGAATAATATAAATAATAATGAAAAAGAAAAAATTGAAAATTTTAATAAATATTTAAATAATAATAATAATAATAATAATAATGGTAATTTAGAATTTCTTAAAAATCAGTTAAATATAAATGAAGAACAAAATTATATAAATATTGATAAAAATAATATTTATGATGAAGATAATAATAATAAAGCAACAAATATTCAAAATTTAAATAATGATAATATAATTGATAATAATAATAATGGTGCTAAAAGTTTATCAGTATTAGAATTAAAAGAATTATATGATAGTATTCAAAATCAAATAGAAGAAATTGATAATAAATATGTAAATCTTTCATAAGAAAACAATAGCTAAGAAAATTAAGCTTTTATTTATTTTGAAAACTATTGATTAATATAATTTAATTTAAATTTATTTAATGAAAATTTTTATCTTTTTTTTAATCAGAGTACATATAATATTATGGATCCTGCAGTGACTTTACCTATTTATGATGTTATTTTAAATAATATAGCAGCTAGTAAATTTTTTAATGGTTTAATTATGACTTATATGAATATTGGAGGTAAATATTTAGGATTAGAACTTCCATCTACATTAGATTTATTATTTTCAAAGTATCAAATACTAAGATATTTTATTATTTTTTGTATTTGTTTTATGGCAACTAGAGATATAAAATTTGCTTTTTTATTAGCTTTAGTAATAATTATTATGATTAAATTTGTATTAAATGAATCTAGTGTTTTTTGTTTAGTAAAAAATATTAAGAAAGAAAATGAAGATTCAAATAAACAAAAAGAAAAAGAAAAAGAAATAACAAAAGATGATTATGAAAAAGCAAAAGAAGTTATTCATAAATATTTACATAATAATCCAAATTCATATTTATACAGAAATAATTAATTTTTTTATATTTAAATTTTTAATTTATTTTTTTTATTAATTTAAAAAAAAATTTATAAAATATCTAAGTTAAAGTAATTTTTATTTTGCGGAATAAAAAATAAATTAAAATATTCTTATTTTATAAATATTAATATGAGTATATCTTTTAATCGTGATAATGATTTTAAAACTCAAAGTATATCTGGTGTAGGTTCTAGAAATAATGATATAATTTTAGAAAAAATGACTTCTTCATCTCCTTCAAATGTTCAAAACGAAAATTTACCCCGATTTAGTGATAATTCTATACCTGGAAGAAAATCTAGAATTTTAGGACAATCTCAACGTCCTGTATTAGGTGCTAATAAAAAAGTACCAATGGATTCTTTTGGTGGTCTTGCTAATCAAAAAAAATCATATGCTAACTCTGAATCTTCCTATTCTGGTACATCAGGTTCTAATAATTCTGGTTCCGATTCTGATTCAGATTCAGATGAAGATGATGGTCTTAATTCAATGATTAGCAGTAATAGTAGTAATATGCAATCTTCATCACCTTATAAAAATAAATATGCATCTTCACAAGATGATGATTCTGGTTCTGAAGATGGAAGTGATGACGATGATGAAGAAGACGATGGTTCAGAAGAAGCATCTTCATATTCCAGTGGAAGTGGTTCAGGAAGTGGAAGTGATGGTTCTGTTATATCAGAAGGAAGTGATGATAATGGTTATCATGGACATGGTGGTATGGGTACTGGTATGAATCAAGGATTTAGTCAACCAAATAGACCTTTAACTTATGAAGAAGCTCAAAGAAGAAAACAAAAAGTATTATTTGAATTAGATAGACTTCAAAAACAAGGTCATCAACCTTCTAAAAAATATACTATGGCTTCTAATCTTGAAGATATGGAATATGAAAGAGATTGTCTTAAACGTCAAAGAGATTTAGATAAATCTATTAAATTTTCAAGAAAAGCTTTAATGATGGTTGTTAGTGGTATTGAATATGTTAATGGAAAATTTGATCCATTTGATATTAAGCTAGAGGGATGGAGTGAGAAGGTGATGGACGATATCAATGATTATGATGAAGTATTTGAAGAACTTCATGACAAGTATAACGACTCAGTAAAAATGGCACCAGAATTAAGATTAATGATGACTCTTGCTGGTTCAGGTTTCATGTACCATTTAACTAATTCCTTGTTCAAATCAACAACACCTGACTTAAATGATATTTTAAAGAAAAATCCTGATATTGTAAGAAGTATTCAAGAAGCTGCTATTCAAAATATGAATAATGGTATTAATACTCAGTTTGGTGCAAATGATCCAATTGGTAATATGATGAAGCAAGGTATACAAATGAAAGCAGGACCTCCTCCTCCAATGGATTCAAGAATACCATCTCGTTCACCTCCACAAATGAATAATATGTTTGGACCAAGTAGACCAATGGCACCTCCTCAAAGACCTCAACCAACAATGAGAGGACCAAGTGGTGTTGATGATTTATTGAATAAATTAAAATCTAATAGTGATGAAGATACAATGTCTGAATCTTCATTTAATATGAGAAGTTCAGGAAAAAAAGGAGGTTTGAAAAAAGGTAAAAATGGAGGTATTCAAATTGATTTAACTGATTAATAATTAATTATTTTTTTTAACATAAATTATAAAAAAAATTATTTTATAATTAATAATAAAAATTTATTTATTTATTTTTTACCTTTATACTTACACCATATTATATATATAATTAAAATTACTAAAACAAATAATAAATAACACATTTTTTTATTTGAATTCATAAAGTATTCTAATGTTGAACATCTATCATAACCTTGAAGTTCAGTAGGACAATTTTTTGAATTATATTCAGATGTTGGAACACATTTACCAATAGTTGTTTTTAATTTACTATCATAACTTACACACCATTTACATTTACCTTTTCTTGCACAATCACAACATCTAATTTCATTGTTACATGCACAAGGATTAACAATAATATTTTTTTTTTTTAATTTTTGAATTTGAGGACAATTAAACAAACAAGTAGGATTTCCCATTTTATATCTAATTATTTATAATATATTATTTTATTTAAGAATCTATTAATTTTAAACTTAAACTTAAATTATTAATTGGTATAAACTGAAAAAATATTTTCTATTTTTTTTAATTTATTATTATTATTATTTTTATGTTTTTTTCTATTAAAGTTTTTTTTATTAAATAATCTCTTTTTTATATTTTGTTTTCTTCTATTCATTTTTTTTTTATTTTGTTCTTTCTTTTCTAAAGATAAATCCAAATCTAAATCCAAATCTAAATCATTAAATAATCTTTTTTTATTATTATTTTTTATTTTATTATTTTTATTTTTATTTATTTTTTTATAAACACTATTTTCCTTTTTTCCATTATTTTTATATAACTCATCCCAATCTATCTTATATTTTTCTTTATCATTTTCATATTCCTCTTTATATTTTTCATCTAATATCTCATAATCAATTAATGGTATTATATTTTTTTTTTCATTTATATCTATATTATTTTTGTTATTATTAAAAATATCTAACTTTTTATTATATTTTTTATTTACATAATCATCTATTAAATCAAAATTTACCAAGTTTTTTTCATCATGCCAATACCATTTATGAAAAATAACCTCATATGGATTTATACTTTTACCATAAAAACTATTATGTCTTGAAGGATGTTTATATTCATTTTTATGCCAGTTTTCTTTATCTCTCCAATTTATATTTTGATACAAATTTAACATACAATCCATATTATAACCATTTTTTAATATACATCTTCCTAATCCATATTCTCCATTTATTACTGCACCAAACTTTGTTTGATGATTTTTAAATATATTACCATCTTCCTTTAATAAATTTAAACCAATTTGATCTGTAAGAAAAAAAAAACCTTCTACACGAGGACCATATAATTTTAAATCTTTTTCTTTCATACAAACTATTGTTGTACCAACTAATTTAACTTTATCATTTATTTTAGGTATAAAATATTCTGTCCAGTGTTTAAAATTATTTTCTTCTAAATAATGTGGTAAAATTGGTCCTATTACACCACTGTTCATGAAAAAATAATAATCATATTTTTTATTATTTGATTCTATATAATTTAGTGCAGCTGAATGTCCTCCAAAATCATAACCTAAATTTTGTCTTTTTATAATAAATAAATTAGGAAGTTCTTTTAATTTTATACTACAATCATATCCATTTATTACTAAAATAAAATCTATATTTTTTTGATAACTTATTCCAAAATCATGAAAAAATTTTAAATTATAATCAGCTGATGGACTTTTATAATATGTATATGTTATTAATATTTTTTTGTTATTATCCATTATAGATTTTCTATATTTTTATTATATTTTATTTTTATTTTTTATTTTTTATTTTATTAAATAAAATGTTAATATATTTTATAATTAAATATATAAAATAAATTAATATTAATATAATTAAAATTAACAAAATTGTACTTATTTTTTTTACTATTTTTTGTTTTTCTATATTCTCTCTTTCAATTATTTCATTTTCAAAAATAATTTGATCTATTATATCCATTATTCTAAATTTATTCATATATATTAATTTTTTATAAATATTTTTCAATTTATTTTAATTTTTTATTATTTAACGAATAATATTTTCCACATGGACCGCATAAATCATATAAATATCTACTTGTTAATGTATCAATTATTTTTTTTGTTTCTTTTATTCTAAATAATTTACAATAACCTAAATTTTCATTATTTAATATTTTCCAATTTTTATCATTTGATTTTTGAAAATTAATACATTTGTTACATGGATTTAAATCAATTAATTCTAATTCTTTATTTTTTTTATCAAAATTTATTACTTGTTTAATACATATATTACCACAGGGATTACTTGGATTACATAGTGTACAAATTTTATTTTTAATTATTTTATAAAAAATATTTAAATTATTAATTTTTATTTTTGAAAACATTTTTCATTTATTAACATTATGAAAAATTATAAAAAAAATAATCTCATTTAATTATCATCTATTGACGAATCAGATAAATATGCTTTCTCTGCAGCTTTATTAACTAAACTATCTTCTTTTTCTTTTTTTATTTCTTCTTTTGTTCTTCTTTTTCTAGGTTGTTTTTTAACTTCTAGTTTTGTATTATTATCTTCTAAAATTTCTACTTTATTCTCTTCAAAAATTTCTTTTTTATTTACAACTCCTTCAGACTCTAAATTTTGAGTTTCTTTTTTAATATTTCTTTTTCGAGGTTGTTTATTTTGTTTTGCTATTTCTTTCTCCTCTTTCTTTTCTATTTTTTCAATAACATCTAATACTCCACCTTTCTTCTTTCGTGGTTTTGTCACTTTTTTCTTCTTCTCTTCTGTTTTTTCTTCTACTTCATTCTTTTTACTCGGATTTTTAAATAATAATACATACATTCCTTGTAAATAACTATCTGATAAATCATCTTTCTTCTTATTTCCTTCAAAATATTCTAAATATTCAACATGATCTTTTTTAATCATTTCCCTAGTATATAAAATTGCTAATTTCTTTTTATCTCCATAACATACTGCTGATGCTTTTTTACCTCCTTCTTGAACTTCTTCTAAATTTTCTATTTCTTCTTCTGGTTTAGCTTCAATTAAATTATCTTGATTTGGTTGGTTTCCTAAAAATTCGAGTATTAAAGGTTGATTTTTATTATTTACTTTTTTTGATTTTGGTTCATTTTTTAATTTTCCAGATTTAGTATATAAATCGGGATTAATATAGGGTCCTTGATAAACTTTTAGTTTATTTGTAGCAGATATAAAAGATATTTGACGTACAGGATATTCTTTGTTATCAGTTTTACCACGAATTAAAAAATAACTATATAAAATAACTTGAATAGTTTTCATTGTAGGATTTTTTAAAGTGGGTTGATTTTCAATACAAACAATATCTATATTTGATAATAATTCAGGTATTTCATCTAATTTTCTAGGTATATTTTCAAAAATATAAGTCATATTTTTCTTTTGAATAGGATCTTCAGCTAAATCAATAATACCCCATTTTCGAATACTTATTTTATTATTTATTTCTCCTTCTTCATTTTCAAATTCATCATTTCTCTCTAAAATACAATAAGATAAATGATGGATACCAACATCCCAAGATAATATTTTCATTTTATAAATCTATTATTTTTCTATTTCTTTAAGTTCATTTTAAACCCTTTTCTTTTTTTTAAAAAAGAAAAGCCGTTTACGGGAAAAGAAAAAAAATTAATTGATTTCTTTAAGTTGAATTAAAAATTAATTGATTTCTTTAAGTTGAATTAAAATAATATTATTTTTTATTAATTTTTTATGATATTTTTTTTTTAATTTATTTTTTTTATGCAATATTTTATGATAATTTTTTCTTTTCCCGTAAACGGCTTTTCTTTTTTTGTAAAAAGAAAAGGGGTTCGTTTAAAAAAAAAGTAAAAAATAAAAAATATAAGAAGTTGTCTATTTAGGATGT